>Ga0157364_1007004_pt1 | contig 11640 bp, 7 predicted proteins | sample AttsexASBM2_FD_111476 | JGI IMG/M metagenome (GOLD analysis project Ga0157364, IMG submission 111476) | Fungus gardens microbial communities from leaf cutter ant in Ribeirão Preto, State of São Paulo, Brazil - Atta sexdens ASBM2 | ecosystem: Host-associated > Fungi > Mycelium > Unclassified ...
AAACAAAATAACAAACATATACTTCATTTGAAGTATATATCATGTACACAATTATAACAACAAATTATATAAATATAATCCTTCAAAGCTCAAACATTTTGTGAAGACATTTGTATTTTAGTCTTCATAACTAATTCTGAATCAATACAAAAAAAATTATTAGAGATATCTATCATAGTTTTTCATGCTAAAAAATCGTTCACTAAATCCGTTCACCTTTTTTCCATTATCCTGCGTTTTTCAATTATTTCATATACAATAATACTTAATAAATCGCAAGTTTCCATTTTTACGAAAGCTGTTCATTTATTTTGTATTCAAATCAATCATATATGTATTTCTAATTCAGTCCGTCATCGCGATTTCTCGCTCTACAGCAAACATTATATACATACGTTTAAATTAATAAATTATATACATACGTTTCACAAATCTATAATTTCTCCACACTAATTATAAACACGTCTGAAAATAATCTTTCGTTAAAAATTTTCTTTTTTAATGAAGAAGCTGTTCGTCTACTTTATAGGTATTCGTTACATATTTCTCCTTTATTTAATCTTTATCACGATTTCTTGTTTCCTAAACGAATTAAATTATATACGCGCTTCAAATTTCTTATCTTTTCACATTAATTATAAACATGTATCTGAATGTAATCTCTTATTGAGACGAATTTTCTTTTTTAAAGCTGTTTATTTATTTATATTCTAAATGACGTACGCTTCAAATTTCTTATTTCTCAATATTAATTAAACAAGTATTTCTGAAAATAATCTCTTATTAATTTCACAAATTCTTTTTAATAAAAGTTGTTTATCCATCTATTTTTTTCGGTCACAAGTTTTCAATTTAAGGACAGGAGCACAAAGTTGCGTATCACATAATATATACTGCATAAAAAAATGAATCAATTAATTAAAATCCTTCACTTCCTTCCTCCCCATGAAATAAAAGACTTTGATTTTTTTATGGATTATATCCTTTATGCATTATATGCAAAGGTTTTTGCTTCGGCCTTAAGACCGCAGCACAAACTTTTGCATAACGTATGAGAAAATTAACTAATCAAAGTTCCTCTTTTCCGTGAAATGGAAGGAAAGAAAGGATTCTGATTAGTTGATTCTCTTATATTTAAAAAAAAGTCTTTGCAAAGTCTTTGCTTTGATCTTAAGATATATCTATACCGAAATTATTCAATCATATTTCTATCGTAAGGACTTAAAATTGCATAATTTTCTTTATACATATATTTACCATTTAATTATGCAAGTTGTGGATATATTCTGTAATCTTCATCGCTCCATTTGAGACGACCCCTTGCGCCAGAATTACAAACTATTTCTCCCTCTCTAAACCTCTTCTCAATGACGTCATGGACACAAGAAGAAAATAATTCCTGTTAATGATCTCCGTAATTCACGCAGCTACGAGAAAGCGAGGGTAAATAAACATACGTGAAGGTATTCATCGTCATTGACTGGCGCGCACCGCTGCGCATCAGTATTCAGTATTCACGTTTTGTCACCGCAGGCAATATTGACAATGCGTGTGGATACATATACACATATGTAACTCGTGCAGTTACTCCGGACATTGTTACGCGAGATTATGGGCAGAATAACGCGGAGCTCAACCGACCAGGAGAAGCCGCAGCGGAAACGACGGAAGAAGGATCTCGATCGGATACACTCAAAGATCCTGCAGGCCAAGCGGAAATTGGTAGGTCGCGTTTTCAAATCCGTCCTCAATCCTTAGGATGATCGCGATCTCGTCGCACTGTATCCCAAGGACGACAAAGATATTGAAACTCTTTTTCACGATACATGGTTACCCAAAGATTACAGGTTATCAAGAAATTCATGAACGTATTTCATTGCTGAATCTCTTAACCTTTAATCTGTAGGTAATCATAAATTGGGTCCGTTTTCTGTAGCTGAACTAATATATACTTATAAAACTTGGAGTGAAATAAATCTAATTAAATAAGAGAAATCCTAAAATGAAATAGATACATGTTTGATGAAAATGAGAAAGTTTGCAGTAGTCGGAATAAAAAACAGACCTATATTGTGTGAAAACGGCAAGTTGCATATATCTCCACTTGTGGTAGATTGAATGTGGTAGTCGCACGTATTATGTAGCACGATCGTTTCGCTAATGGATGCTTTCCAATTGCAATATCCCTAGACACTTTCATGTACACAGCGACACAAGTTGTTCTAATTGTCCGTTATCGTCGATACAGCACTACACATCTTGTACTCAATTGAGGGCTGTGTGAGCTTGGTTTTCTAGTTACAATTACATTTTACTAACTGCGACGGCTATAAATAAGGTTGGAAGACATTAAGTGACCGATACTTTTACTTTTTTTTATTTAATACAGACGGATTTTAATCTAACTATTCGAAACGAATCTCAACCGTGCGCAGCGTACACATTCTATTCCAATTGAATTGTGCACAATGATACACTTTTTGTGCATTCCTGTGCGTTTGTGTTAGAATGTATTAAGCAGTTGGAAAGCACCTAATGTTTTCTGACTTATAACCGATTAGATTTTTTGCATGGAAAAAGTGACAACATCGACGATTATCGGCAGTTGTTGTCATTTCGAAAAGCGCCGCGCTGTTTAGGTGGCATGGAGACGCAGTAGCTTCCGTGAGTGTTAGGTTAGTATCAACGTCAGGTGTTTACTGGCTCTGTTTACCGGCCCTCGTGAACGGTAATCCCTCCGTTTGCGTAGCTCGATTGAGATTATTAACACGCGTTATGCTCTCAGTGAAGTTTAGCTAAGACCATGATCGAGTAATAATTTCGTAGAACTCTCGTAATCTGTGAAACTACCTTTCAGAGAGAGAAAATTGTGGCTTAGAGACCAGAGAATTTTTATATACTTTTAGATAAGTTATTGCTGAAAGAAATGTAATTTGCACTAATTTTGATGGTATTATTCTTGTGATTGTTATAATAGCTTGGAATTTATTACAGGATAAGATTGGAAAGGGTGACAACAAAGAACAGAAAAAGCAAGGTCGAGCAAAAATCTGCAATAGACTTTTGCCAGAACCCGTAAGTACTTTTATCTAATACTTATAAACCTATTTCTATTATCTCAATGATAGTCCTATTATTTATTAAACATATTCGAACATTACTATTGTTTCAGGCTGCTGGCATATACAGAAATGGCGCAAAGGGTAAAGACATCCAGAAAGGTAATATTCATATTGAAATCATTTATTGTAACAATGAGCACAATGAAATGGTACAATTACTTTAATTCTTGTAATATCTTACAGCAGAGACATTGGAAAATACATACCATAAAGCCCGGCTAAAGGCAGATGCGTTGAAACTTCTCAATGGCGATACTCATAAATCTGAGTAAGTGAATGATAAAATTTGATATAATGTATCACAAATGGATACGTAATGATTTCTATATGTTATTTTATAGACGTATAGTGGAGATACCAATACAGAATAAAAGTATTAAACAATCAGTAAATAAAGATTGCATACAAAACAATTTTGAATCGAATGAACTGTGTACTCAAGAGCTAAGTCCTGTTCTAGGAAACAGACAAAGGTACATTTATTGTTTTTAACAGAATGATGTACAAAATTTTTTTATATAAAAAAGATTTTATATAAATGTTGCACACACACACACATATTAATATTGCAGTCAAAATCAGAAGCCATGTCTTGCTAAAAAGAAAGATGAAGAAAACATTTTTGAAGACACAAATTTCAATAAAACTAAAAAACAAAATATCACTGACAAATCAAGACAAATCAATGTTCAAAAAGAAGACATATGTAAACGAAGACTATTCCAAAATGATAAAGAGCCATCAGAAACTATTATTACTAATTCAACAGAGTAAGTAACATATAATTATTAAGTCTAATAAAAAATATATTACATCAAATAAAATATTTTAGAATATTTGATGATACTGATCTTACAAAAGAAAATAAAACTAGTGACAAAGAAACAGAGTTGATAGGTTCAAAAAACAACAAAGATTTATTGTGTGACCCATTAAGTCGCTATATGGAATTCTGCAAAATCTCTGCTAAAAATTTTGAAACAGATATTCTACAAAATTATTCCTCAGGTATATTATGTATACAGAGTAATTGTAACCTTTGATTATTTTTCTCATTATTCAGTAATTTATTAATCATTAACCATTATTTGTATTAGATCCTGTTACATCAACAATTAAAAAATTAAAACATGCTTATGCTGATTCTTTTCGTCAACAACTTTTGCGCAAAAAGAAGAAACAAGAATTAGAAAATACAAACCCTACACATTCTGTGGAACATCAAGCTTGTGTATCTTCAGACACTTCGCCATTATCACCTGTTGAATTCGAAGTTCCTAAGTGTAGCAAAAATTATGCTATTGCAGCTCATTTCCAAGAAGGTGTATCTCACAAAGATAACAAATTCCATTTAGTACAAAATACTAAGCTTAAAAAACGTGATGGTACAATGGGTTATAATTTTACATCTTGCTTATTACGAAATACTGTTACATCTAACAGTAACATAAATAACTTCGTCGAAAATTGCGAAAACGGCGATAATAAGTATTCAAAACAATCTAAAGACATCTGTCAACTTGCGAAATCAACAAATCTCTTTGTTGTAAACGAAAAAGATTCAGTCCAAATGGATTCTCAGAAAAATCCTAACTACGTTAATCATCTTTTAAAAAATAAACGGCATGATAAAGTTAACTTTTCTTTTGACATTTCTGATCATAAAAATTCACATGTTGATAATAATTCAAAATTCTTAGAAAAGTCAATATTTTTAAGTGATCCTGTACTATCAGAGAGACATTTTTCAAATGATTATTGCCGTGAAAAATTGCCTATTACTGTTTCCGACAATTGTGCACTAAACAATATATCTAAAAAATATAATAACAAAATAACAAATAACTGTGAGGTGAAGAATGTCAAACGAGTACCTGCTATCCTACGTCGATGTGTCGACATTCCCATTAATAAGCCTAATCATTCTGTACAGATTAATGGTGATGTGGAAGGCTTACATAAGAAATGTGAAACTAATCTATTTAATGGAAGTAACGGTACCAAAAAGGAATTATGTGAAACTATATTCCCAAATTCATACACAAGTTTTCCTACTCCTAGCATAGTAAACGCGATAGTTGATCAAACGAAAATATTAGAGCCTCAAATTGGATCGATGAAAATAAAAGATTCACAAGAGTCTCAAATCGAACAAATTAATGCAAATATGCATTCAAAGGAATATAATGAAAGAAATGAATTTCATCGATACCGTAATTTTTTGTATCCGCGACCTTTTGAAGTTTCATGTAATACAAATACTGAAAATTTACTTCAACAAGAACAAATCTCACCAGATATAAGAAAATCTTTTTATCGTTCAAATTATCACCCGATTAATCACCTTCAAAGCGTAAGTTTATCTAATTCCAATGTAGAGTCAAAAAAACAGTTTTCTCAACAAACTAAATTACATATGTGTGAAGCCAACAAGCAAGAACTTTATAGAAAAAATATTCGTGATCAAAATCAAAATATACTTTTTAATAATGTTAATGACAGAGCAATACCACCAATATTAAACATCACCCAAGCCGAAAAAAGATCTGCGGAATCATGTCAGGAAAATCGATTTGGTAAAACAGACGTAAAGTGTACCAAGAACCAAATTAATGAAAATGCGTGTCATTGCAACGAACAGTATATTTATTTCGATTCTGCCAATTGTCCACGTAAATATAAGGAACAAGCGTATCGTTGTCATAAAGAAACTGCTCAGCCTGAAAGTTTATGCGACACAACAAGAGGCTATAATAACAGCGTAGATAATTGCATTAATTTGTCTAATTCTACGCAAAATGTACCGTTGTTAACTCTGAGGCAAAACGATGGTCTGTATATGTATCCGAAAGCGATCGACAATCAGCATCGCGCAGTATTATTGCAAAATGTTACTCAACCTGTAAAATACTTAGCTGTCGAAAATGGTTCGAATATCCAAAAAATTCCTGTGTATATAAATGACAGAAGTGTTAGGGTTGCGGAAAATGCCCCGTTGAAAGTAATAGCTGTAATGGATTCAAGTATCCAAACAAAAACATTTCCACAAGAAATTGCGACAAAGGTAGTATCATTACAAACAGATAATTCGCACTTTAATAATTTTGCAACACGTAAGATAAGCGATCAATCTTACGTAAAGCATTTAGATTCTGTGAACGCGATATTATTAAATTCAGATTCGCAATCTAATATGTGGTACGCTCCGAATTTGTAATGTATACATGATTACAAGTACACCGTAGTATACACCAACATAATTGATCGTAGCGACACAGCACATCCATCATATTTCTTGCGAGAAATATTGTAATTGCAAGAAATGTGTGTGCTTTCCCTTCCCATACATATAAACATTTGTTATTAAGATCAAAGTTATAAGTCTGCCTTGAAAGGCAAAATTATGTCTATTTATTTTATAGACTAAATATTTTGTGGAAAGATAGGAACCTCTTGGAAAGAGGTATGTTTTGCGAATAAGAGGTATATATATTTTCATAAATGCTTTATGATACTTGTTAATAATTGATACACACGACATAATATATATGCGCGCGCACGCGTGTGTGTGTACATTTTTGCTTATTTATCTTTCTACAAATGTGAAAGATAATATACTTCTAGTACTTTCTAGGTATTTTCTTAATGAATAATTAATATTTGATTTGGTATGGAAAATGAAAGTACAAAACTGCCTGTGATAGTTGGAACATATATGTATTATTATGTTACCGTTAAGTCATAATTCTTGGACATCAAATGTTTAACATAGGAGAAATTCATTTTCGTCAATCTCACAGCAATATCGATACATATATTAGTGAATTTCTGAATAAGTGTGATAAAGGCTTGTAAATAAATGTCGCAGAACGCAAAGTGTATACGGCAGCAAGATGGCTTGCTAATAAATCCCTAATATTTCCTAACTCGTTAGTTCGGAGCGGATTAATTGTGAAGCGCAATTAATTTTTTCACAAGAATCTTCTGCTGAAAGCACTCGCTTTGCTTTTTATTCTTTCCATTAAATTCGAAATAAATATTTAGAGATATCGATATGACAACATAGAGCGTGCACAAGGCGAGAAGGAGACGTCTCTTCGTGACGGTACGCGATACCAGAAGACCGGATCGACGTTGATTTCATTATTATTACGATTCGCTTTAACGCGTCAACGTCGTGCGGAGCGGTTTGATTAAACGCGAGTACATTTTCTTTTACAATCACTTAGGAAGTACTCTAGGAGGAAGTCTCTAGGTACACGTGCCCGTTCCTTGCCAAACGATACGATCGTTCGTTCCTACTGGTTCGGCGCGCGACGGCGAAGCCGCGTGTTTACTCTGGGAATGAAGTAAATAGATCTCAGTCTTCAAAATTACTTTATTGTACCAAAATAAAGTCGTTAAAGAGTTAATTACGATCTCGCGGAAATCGCTCAATATGAAATCGTAATACATCATCTGTGTGTTGGTATATAGCTGGTAGAATGCTTATAGAACTGAAATTATCCAAGTCGGGTATTTTCGTGCGCCATACACAGTGGCGTTAAAATGCCATAACTCTCTTACGAACTTTATTTATAACATCCTAAAAGTTCGGACACCTTAATTTGTACTTTATGTGAGGATATCTTGGTTACGATAGACCTTGCTAACCGATTTTTAGTGTAGTTAGAACCATGCCGTGTCCTCTCGGAGATTAAATCGAGCGGCCGTATTCTCTTCTGGGAAAGAGAGAAAGAGGGGGAAAGAGAGAGAGAGAGAGAGAAGGAGAATAGAAAAAGAGAAAAACAGAACGAGAGAAAGAGGGAGAAGGGGGAGACAGCGAGAGAGAGAGAGAGAGAGAGAGAGAGAGAGAGAGAGAGAGACGGTTCTTAACGCGTTCCCCTGAGTTTGATTTCAATATGAACGTCTCTATGCGCCAAACATAGAGAGAAAACAGTTTCCGGAAAATAGATTAATGTAGGAGAAAAAGATATCGAGATGAATATATAAAGAAGTAGACGTATCAGACTTGTGGTTTTATGTACAGCTTGGAGATTCATCGTCAACAAAGAAAGGAATTAGCGTCCTCTCGCCCATCGTAGTATGGCGTCCGCTAACACATCCAGATGCGCTTTCGTCTGAAACATATATAACAGAATACGATTGTATTATCTGTCGACTTTCGTGCGAGCGTTTCGTGCGAAAAAGGAAAATAAAACTTGTATATAGAATTCCGTAATTCTCGTTTCGCATCCCTTTCTATACATTGTTCGTATAATGACTGAAATTAATAAGTGAAACATACTGAAAGAACGATTTGCTAAAATATCTAAAAATTTAATTAAATACAGATCTGAAAATAATTTTGTTAGACCATCATAATAATTATATAGAACATAAGCTAGAATTCATAAACTAGAATGTCAAAAAAATGTTTGCAGTAATGCTCATTATCTTTGAGCGGACTATTTATAATAATTATTTTAATCTAATACAAAATCATAATAATCTAAAATTATTTTCAGATCTGGCTAAATTTTTAGATACTTCAGCAAAATCGTTCTTTCCGTATATAAATCTTTATGTACTGTTTTCACATCTGTACACTGTTAAATCTATATTGTCAAATTTAACTTAATGTCGCCACTGCACTCAATTATATCATTATTTTATATTAAAGCATGGTTATATTTGATAGTATACTATATAGTATCAAATTGTTACGATATGTATCAAATTTAAATATTGTTTTAGTATAAAATATATTTAGTAGGAGCAGTGACGACTTAAATTAAGTTAAATTTGACACTATAAATTTAACAGTACAGTTTATCATATTAGATCTGATCTATTCAAATATCAGGTCAGTATTTTTAATATACTATTAATATATTTGATACGCTTTTAGTATATATTTTGATATATATATGAATTTCTCAATTTTTTTATCTTTTTATTAATTTTGAATTACCCTCTTATAAGGATGAAAGATAGTATTTTTTTAAATCTAAAGTAACATCAATATGTAATATTAATTTTATCTAGAGATCTCCATCTTTTTTTCTGTTGTACTGATAGCTTCTCTTGATGTGGGAACGCTGAAAGGAAAATTGGGTAACTCGAATTTATCGATGTGCAGGCTATTTTCTACACGTACAAGCAGATGGTGTGTGAATTATCAAAAAGATTGTGTTCTCGTATTTTGCTCCAAAACCCCGCCAGAAAATGTTACGGCGAGTCAGAAAACGAGCTTTTGATATTACACCCACGGTTAACGCAAACACATGCTTCCATTTTCTTTTGAACTTTATAACGAAAGTCATTTTAAAAGTTCAGCAGAGTTTTACATAGAATGAAAAATACATATAGTCAGATGTATCTTTTAGCCTTAATCGAATGATGAAAATTTAAATGGAATTCTCGCACTTTACTAAAACTTTCTTCTAAATTTATTTAGGTTTCGTTAATAGGAAACATATGATATTTATTTCCAAGTTTAAGATTAAAATCATTTTGTATTTTGATTGGTTTCAAAGGATCAGATTCATCAAAATTCTTTCATCGAATTAGGAATAAGGAATCCGAAGATATATATGTATATGTATGTGTGTGTATGTGTGTTTTATATATATATATATATATATATATATATATACAAAACATACACATACATGTATACATATAAAATAAATAGAACTGTCATATAATTCTACTCACGGTTTTGTAAAACATGCAGGCTTGCCTATCCTCATCTTCGCCTGTAGGACAGTCTATAAAGCCGTCGCACAAGACATGATCGTCGATGCAATGATATCTACCCATTCTATCCGCAGTTGGGCAAGCAAATCTTTCCATTCCGTCTTCGGAGACTGGACATTCTGTAAATAAGATCGCAAAATTATTTTTCAATTTGAAGACTAATTTCAATTCAATTTGAAGACACTATACTTATTATTAGATAGAGGTTCAGGAATTACCCATATAAACATTAATATTATCCGATATCTCGACCAAAAAAATCTCGCATGAAAAAGTATTGCGGAATTGGAAAACGCAGGAACGGAATAAGTATCATCTTTCCAACATAAAAACGTTCTCATGTAAAATTCATATTATTTCAGTTATTGTTTTCATTACTTCGTCAATACTTTTTCTATTGACTATGATCATTTTTGATATGTCTAGTTTCTGTGGTTTATCAAAATAAATACTTCTTCCATTATTATTTAAAACGTCAATTAAATTAATTACAAGACAGTTACCGCATAGAATTTTTCATCTATAATTGTGACAGTTAATGTAAATTTAATCGTCGTTAATTGGCAGTTACATCAATGTCTAAATATACATTTCAGTATACTTAATATTCTCGCAGCATGTTCAGTATTACATGTAGTTGACTGATTCTCCGTGTTATTTGCCCAGCATGACGGTGTATTTCAAAAGCCCGTGTACTCAGTGTACGCTAAATGTGGTTAGTTCTCCGTGCTACTTGCTTAATACGAAGATCTCATTCAAAGCGCGTAGGATGAGTCTTAGTAAATGTAATGCCAAATATGTACAATGAGAGATATGGGTCGACGAATGTAAATTTCGATGTTAAACGCGATGTGATTATTATCGCGATAACAAGACGGATGTTCGTAGCATTTTATATTGTGACCTATCACTTTATATATCGTGACCCGAACAGATCAGCACATGATAAAACAACGCTTGACCACCCTCTATATCTATTTTACGTTTTTATAACGATTCTCTTTTCAAAATAGTCTGATATTTTAAGGAAACTTTTCAATGAAAAGAACCTCCACATTCCACACATTCCTCACATTTGAAATTTCTCAATATCGTCTACACGATCGAAGGATGTGTAGTGGCATACCCTATTCGGCTTATTTCATGCCATCGTCTTGTCGCGGATTTGCCCCGTCGGCGCTCTCTTCGATCAATAAATTTGGGAGGGACGGTGGGCACGCTTATGCGATAGCGTTTCGTCACTTTTTCTTTATTTGCAGAAGCGCTTTGTCTGTATTTCTCGCGCGCGACGCATTTTATTTGGATTTATAGACTTGTTCTATTCGTGTGTAACTCACACCACGTATATCTGTATAATGTACTCATTCGAGTCATATTTCAAAAAATTAGAACAACTTTCATATTTTTGTATAAATGCGAATTTTCAGAGAAATCGAGATTTACGAGGAATACACATATCAATTGCAATAAGCTTTCTCTTCTTGAAATTTCTAAACTATCACTATTAAATTTATTTTTTGGTTAAATAAATACGTTATTTAAAAATTCATTTTATCTAAATTATTGTTTTTTTTTTAAATCCTTCAGCCAAATATGTAAAATATAAGTAAATTTAAAAAACTGATTTTATGAATTTGCAAATTCATTTTTACAAGTAAACAAATTTTTCTTTGTTATTTTTATTTTACAATTTTTGATCTATTTATTTTCATTTTCACGAGAAGCAACAAAGATTTAAAGTAAATTAGTTTCTCATAATTATAAAATATCCTTATGT
>Ga0157364_1007005_pt1 | contig 11639 bp, 7 predicted proteins | sample AttsexASBM2_FD_111476 | JGI IMG/M metagenome (GOLD analysis project Ga0157364, IMG submission 111476) | Fungus gardens microbial communities from leaf cutter ant in Ribeirão Preto, State of São Paulo, Brazil - Atta sexdens ASBM2 | ecosystem: Host-associated > Fungi > Mycelium > Unclassified ...
TATATATATATATATATATATATATATATATATATATATACATATTTTTTCTTATATTAAATATAAGTATTACGCAACGGAAAAACAATAAAGAATTTATAAACATTTTTTTCTTGCAAAATTTATTAATTCGATACTAATCAATATATGACATTCATTTACAGTCTAATACAAGCGTGACTTTCTAATGGTAAATACCAAGTCGAAAACGAGAAATAATCACACTATTTTCTTATATTTTGCGCCATTATATGGTGAAAGTAGACTTTCCAGAAGCGACTTACAAACTTTCATATTCTTTAGCATAATTGCATTTTCCTCAAGCTCGTCTATACTTGTAAAATAGTAAGTCGATTTGCCTGCAAGATTAACGTATTGGCGAAACATTGTACGGATATTATTTTTGTATCTTTTGCGCGAGGAATACCTAACGGCTAGTTATAAGAGTAAGACAATACATATTGTATGTACGTACTTATAAGTAAAAGATCACATACGTTTATAGTGCAACTTCACGTCGTTCCGGTTTCCTACTTTTTTATTAAATTTCTTTTTAAATATTTTTTTTTGCAACAGTGAGAGTCGTGCGAATTCCTTTCATCATGTTTTTCTACAGAGACTGTGAATCAACACGGAATGTTCGCCACGAGGAATTGAAGGATATTACGTATACAGCTCCAATGGAACATGTCGACCGAATCGTCATTTACGTTATAATACAAGGGATAACTTTTTATTTTTGGACAAAGAAGCTGCGACAGAGATCTCTTACACATCGTGAAAAGCAGCATACTTAATGTCAGCGAGGATCCTCCGTGTGACTCTCTTGGAAATTCAGCCAAGATTGTTCAACTACAGTGGCCACTCGCTTCTCGTATTCTCGCTTGTTCTCTTGGTACAATTGCGCCGCTAAAGAGTTGGCTGGCGAATTGGGATTCGGTTCGTCCAAAAGAGACTGTAACACAAATCGTTGACGAATTCCCTCAGCATATTCAGATACAGTTTTATATTTTCGACAGAGAAAAAATCGAATACATAAGCGCATACAGAACTAAAAGATCTCCAAGTGAAAAGTGTGTGTGTGTGTGTGTGTGTGTGTGTGTGTGTGTGTGTGTGTGTGTGTGTGTATTATATATAGGACGTATTTTAAAAAGCGCCCACTAATCTCGATATAGCTTTTTAATATACACCCTGTATATGTATGTGTGCATGTGGATGTATGTGTGAATTTGTATATATGTGTGGTATGAAAATACTAGAATTCAAAGTACAATTCTGCGGCGCCGAAAAAAAAAAGACACTCCTTTTGCATAGAAAAGAAAAAAAGGAAATGAAGAAAGCAAAAAAGACGAGCCAAGTAGGTTTTTTATACTCTAACATTTAATATAGTAACTAATTTCGTGTATCATCAGATATTCGAAATAAATAAATACGCAATTTTATAATAATTTATTATTCAACATCGTAAAAATTCCGTCTAACGTTGCACATTCGGTTCGTGGTATAGTTCGATAGAGCTTTCAGGAAGAAACATGCTAGGTATGTTTCTCTTTTTCTCTCTTTCGTTTTTCTTTTTAACGTTAGCTCCTTGGTAAGGCTGCACGTTCTTCTCCCCTGTATCTGATGGCTGTTGGTGGCTGACTGATGCCGCGATACCAGCATCGCTTTAACACCTGGGACTAATCCACAAAACTCTGCTCCACGCAAGCCTTCACTCGTTTCTCGTACTCGCGTCGATTCTCTTTGTACAGTTGCGCTGCCATTGAGTTGGCAGGTGAATTCGGGTTCGGGTCACTTAACAGCGACTGCAATCACATAAGTCGTACTTCATTATACTTTGAAATAAGGTTTTCCAGTTATCTTTTTGACAATGTGCATGGCCACAATCGGAAATAAACGCGGGGGAAAAGACAATCTATATGCCTTTTGCCTTTCTTTTCTCCTTCTCTTCCTTTCGTACTCTAATCGGAAAAAATTAAAGGTGATGCATATCGACGGATAATCAAAAATAGTACATAGATAGATGTAGATATATGCAGGTATTATGCAAATCATCATGTGATTAGACTTTGCTGAATTGCAACCGCTGTTAAGACAAAACGAACGAATCCTTCAGATATTTTTAATGCAGCGGAGATCTCTTGGAAGTGACATTTCAATGAGAAACATATAAGAAACATATAAACGATATTTTTAGAGAAAATAAGATAACATAATGAACGATACAGATCCTAAAATGTAAAAAAAAAGATAAACACTTTACGAAAAATTCAGAAAAGATCTTTGTTCTCTCTCTAAAATATTTTATTAAAAATATTTATTAATTGCCATGCAAAATACTTTTGGCTTCGGCAAGACTTGCGAATAATATATGTATATATTAGAATGCAATATATAATATTTGTAAATATTTATTATGACATTATTCTAACATAAGTTGTAATTGTGTCTCATGCCGCATGATATTGAATTCTTTTTTATCATTTAATTATGCAATGTAAATAACAATGTTATAACAATGATACAACAAGAGATATGTATCAAGCTATAAAAAGAGAAATATTTATATATAATAGAAAAAGACATCAAAAGCATTGTTATGTTGTACACTGATATTATGCTCATAGAACATTAATTTATTAAAACATAATTCAGTTCTCAGCTATTTGAAACGCCAGAAAAAAAGTCAAAATATATTTTGATAAAAAAAAAAGAAGAAAAGATTGTACCTGTATAGATGTCAAGATGGCTGAGACGTCATAAGTAGGACTCCAACGATTTTGTAGTATGTCCAGACATATTCCACCGTCTGCGTATACGTTAGGATGAAACATTTTACTAACAAATCTCACTGTTGGTGGTTTGTTTGGATATTCTTCTGTAAATTCTATTGTAAGTTTAAAGGTGCCATCTTCAAATGGAGTATCATGTGGTCTAAAACATATGTTTACACAAACATAAATATCCTTGTGAACAACTTTCCTGTACTTTAAATATTTAATTTTATTTTATCTATTCGAAATAAAATTTTAATTTTATTTTATCTATTCGAAATAAAATAAAATTTTATTGTTAGTTACTTTACAATTAAACTTTATAGATGTACTTTGTGTTAGATTTTTTTAAACAATCAACTCTGAGAAAGTGAGTTTTCGTGCCAAATATTTTTCTGCTTGAATTTTCAGTTCAAATAAATTCTATTATGTACACACACACACACACACACACACACACACACACACACACACACACACTAGGTGTAGTAAAAAGAAATCCATTATTTTTGAAATTGAATGGAAAAATAATGGATTTCTTTTTACTACATTTAATATTTGGCCAAAGATATTTCTTTGAAACATTAAAAAAGAATGATAATAAAAATCACATTTTCGTACCCAAATATAACTGCATTCCATATCATAATATTATTGTCTGTCGGAGCGCCTGACACTCCAGTTGGAGGATCTTCCTGTAATCTTTGCAGAAATAACAATTGTTAGAGCCTTGTCTTGCAAATAATGTACATAAAACTTTATTCTTTGGATTATTGTCGATACATTATTCACAAATATAAAGTCTAACCACTAATAGTTATAAAACTCATGATAAAGCTAATCTTTGCAAAACCTGATAAATTATACATGAAGCGAATAAAAAAAATTACAATCTACTGGTTTTATACATTATATGAATTTGTCAGAAATATTATGTCTAATGTTATATACAAAAATGAGAAATCGCTATTTGAGTGACATTAAAGATTCCGAGACTGTTTCTAGTAAACAACTGAAAATCAAGGCTCGCGATAATGTATGAATGGATCATCAACAGGATGGAGAATGGTTTGTTTTAAAGGGTCAAAAAGGGGAAGGAAAGAAAGAAGAGAGGTAGAAGGGTAAATGCGAGGGATACGTCACGCGGGGGCACATTTCTAATAATAAACGCGGCTGACGTTCGCGCAGAAGGTGCGAGATCGTTGATCGCGCAGAGTCGGGTCGAATCGGGCGCACCAGGAGCCGCTGCACTTACAATGGCGTCATGCCGATCGAACAGGCGTACAGGGGAGAGGGAGAGGGAGAAGGAGATGGGGACGGACGGAACAGAAAGGCGAACAATAAACGCCAAGTACCTCTTGAAATCCCTCATCAACCGCCTCCTCGCAGGGGTGGACATCCCTTACGAATGGGCTTTCCGTTAACTTGTGCGAACGATGATGACTGATCACGCTCGCTCTCTCTCTCTCTCTCTCTCGCTCGCTCTCTCTCTCTCTCTTTCTCTCTCTCTCTCTCTTTCTCACTCTTGTCTTCTGTCGACAAATCTAGATGCGTATACTGCAGATACGTATGACTGCAGATGACAACGCCGAAGACAACAACGGCAATGGTGATGATGATGATGATGATGATGATGATGATGACGACGATGACGACCTCCTTCCTTTACCGCACCTTGTGCGCGTAGTCTATCTGCGCGACAAAAAGCACCGAAAGAAATCACGACACCCACACGCGCGTCTGTACGCGTACCAAATTTACGTAGCACTGTATACTCTTTCTCTCACGCGCGAACGAGACGGGGATTATTTCTTACGAGAGCCCGGATTTGCGACGTTTGCGACCGAGCGAGCGAGCGAGTGAGCGAAAATGAGTGTAAGAGAAACGGAGAAGGTAGAGAGACCGTGGTAGAGGGAGAAGAGTCGAGGAGAGTGAGCGAGAAGCCGTTGTTTGTCTCGTCCTTTGCTTTTTGTTATGTCCCGTGAAGGCCGTCCTTTTTTTCACGCGAGACCGTTATAATATAGGGACACGACACGAATGCGGTCCCACTGTGATATCTGTGACAAAGACGGCGATGACAACGACGATGATCTTCGATGATCACTCGTCAGTTTGGTCAGCTAAGTCAGCTTGCGTCAGCTGGACAATGAACAGTAGTACAGTACGGTGGGGATATGATACGAAATGAACCACCTCGAATCATGCACGAAATGACGTCATCGAAGCACTACGAGCGAGATTTGTGTATACAGCCCGTAGAAAATCGGTCAAGCGTTTCTCCGGAAATAATAGATACGCGACGAGACGAGAGGCTGTTACCGGTTTTTCTTTTTACGATAAATCGATGCTATAAAGCTTCCATAAATGTAGTTCTAAGGCCGGGTTCACATCTTGACGGAAAAGCGGAAAGCGGAAACCAATCGGAAATCGCAGTAGTAGGAGATACATTTCGCTTGCTGCTTCTGTCTTTCCGCGAGTTCCGATTGGCTTCTGCTTTTCCATCAAGATATGAACCCGGCTTAAGTGGTTGTAGTTTTAAGAAGTGACCAATCACAGGCCTAGTTTTCATCGAGGGTTAAGTATTATCCTGTTCGAGTATTATCCTATTACAATCGAACGACAGAGGAATGCTCGACTATAGTTGGTTGATTCTTACATTCTGATCCGGATTAAATCCTTGGTGGGAACTAGGCCAGTGATTAGTCGATTCTTACATTTACAACTACGCTTACACAATTCGTAGAATAGGCTTAATGTCTATTCAATAATTACATCTTCTTTTTTGACAAAAGAAGAAGATATATATTTTTTGGACACACTTACAATCTTATTTTGTCGGAAAAGAAAAATAAAACGTATTATCAAAATGTTCAAAAAGGATGTTTAATATCTATTTCTAAAATATTAGAAATTTAACAAAAATTTTACAAATTATTTTTACATATGTTTAGACACTTATAATAAAATTCGAAATCGATTCATTGTGAAGCAATTTGAAGTTATAAGAATTTAAAATATAAAAATTTTAAGATTAGATTCTGTCACTGTCAAAATTTTTTCATTTTTTTCAGAAATAATTAGCAATAGAAATTCAAAAGTACATTTCTGTATATTTTAGTTATGTATGTTTTAGTTATGAGTAAATAATAAGGTTCTATATACAATCTTTATTATTCAAATCATATGAAAACAGCACATATTCGTCAAAATCAAATTTCAGGAACTTTTCACTACAATTATATATACAAAACATCCTTAAAGTCCGTTATTTTTACTTTCCTCTACTTATCTTGTAAGGATATGACTAATGTAATCTCTAACCTATTTTATATTCAGGAATTTAAAACGATATAAAAAATAGCGGTAATATATCAATATATTAATTTTTCAGTATTATATAAATCAAGGACTAAAAACCGATATTCTATAGCGGTATACGCAAAATAGTATTGGACGTTAAATACCAAATTCAATCGAAATTTTCATAATATCAGTATACGCATAATTTTTCAGTAATATCAAAGTATTATATCGTATATACATTATATAATATATGTATAATATATATATGAAATGTCAAATTAAAAAAATTTTTGGGTATTCTGAGTACCCTACTTACGTATCTTTAACCTTTATTTTGAGTATACTCGCCCCAACCGAACCATCCATGATTTCAGTTTCGCGCTAAATATGTTGAATGCATAAGCTGCATGAACTGCCTCAGCTCGAGAGATGATGCACTTCATGTGTCTCATGCACCGGAAGAGGTGGGGCAATTGGGAGTAGGTTGAATCATGCAGTGAGTGTGCATGAAGAGAAAAGGAACGAACTTTTATGCGCATCATGCAAGAAATGGAACGCATTCTATAATTTTCCTGCTGGATTGCTAACTGGATTAGAATCTAGCCATCGTAATGACTGCAGTACTGACGATACCAGTAGTCGATTGAATATTTTGAAATAAAATAAAAATTACAAGTGAGCAAATTTACTAGATATTGACCAATTAAATTGTGAATATTCTAGTAAATTTGCTCGCTTTTGTAATTTTCACTTCATTTCGAGATACACAATCCACTTCAAGATTCTAATTCAGCAGGAAAACAAGCATCGTGTGCCGCTGATTTAAAGTATATAATTTCAACCGCACGATAAAAGTTGAACTCAATCCAATTTTTACCGCGTGATGGAAGTAATATTGCATCATTTCTAGAAGTTTTACAAAAGTGTTGTTTCGTTTTGTCTCTCGGGAGCAATTACGATGAATGTCAAACGTAGTATGACATCGTACATACATAATGTGAATTCTACATTCCTTTGGGTTCGGAGCAATCTCGAGTAGCTCCCGAGAGACAAAACAAACAAGTCATAAGTTTGTTGCTTCAGCCAATCCGTTGCTTCAATTTTAAAATCGCATGATGCTTAAGACGCTTCCGATGCTACGATACCATGTAGAATGACTTTTATTGTCTTAACAATAAAGGTCTGAGCACAAGAATTGTCATAACATTTACTTAGACTTAAATTGTAGACGTAACTAACGTACAAGCTTTCACGTATGACATACAACTTATTACTGTGTAAAAGACGGCAAATAATCGTATGTCATATGCCAAAGCTTCCCTAACAGTATAAAGTCGACTCTGAGCCGACTATAGCTTTTAGACCTCTGGAAAATAGACATCCAATTTTAGACGACTTGAAGACGTCTCTAAGTCATATAATGTCCCATTTTAAAGACGACTGTAAACCGACTTTAAGTCAACTATTCTAAGTTATGGTCCGATTCATGCTTACAACGTTCATGAACAGCATTTATTGTTGTTTAATTATAATTAAACAACAAAGATGAAATAATTCCATATTTAAGCTTTGTGAGCATAAATCGCTAGACATCCTAAAATCGACATTAGAAGGATGTCTGTACAAAGTCGACTTACAGTCGACTCTAAAGGCCTGACTTAGCAAAGTCAACTTACAATCGACATTCGACGTTTGTGCTGTTAGGATTGTGCGTATTTACGTTTACAACTTAAGTCTCTAAGTAAATGTTATGACAATTTTTGTGCTCAGACTCTAAGATGTTGTAAGTCAATCTGAGAACTGTTAATATCTTAAGCCGGTTTTATATGAAGCGCTGATTTCAAAATGCTAGCTTCAGATTGGCTGTCGTAACAAACTTATGACCAACTTGCAACTAATGTAGAACCGGCTTAATGTGATCGATACAGCATATAGACACGTCAAAACATTGACTATGACAATTCGTGACTCAGTTACGACCATTATTGTGCTGAGACTCTAAAACCGGTTTTACATTAGTTGTAAGCTTATCGCAATTGCATTCTGAAATCAACGCTTCATATTGGCTGTCGTAACAAACTTGATCAGTAACTAATGTAGAACCGGCTTTACGCGTCACTCTCTTGGGACGGTAACATGTCTACATCAGTGATCACCTTTGGTAAAATTACAAATTGTTAAGTGACATAATTATATGATATAACTTTTCAAATATTTTAATAAATTGTTAATGCATGTGTAACGAAATAACAAATTTCGAAATGATTAAAAAACATAATCTTATACATCAAGTCTTTCGTACATTAATCGAATCAGTATACATATATGCAAAAATTTTTATTCATTTGCAATGTTGTAATAATGCAGTGTTATTAACTTAAATTGTTATTAACAATTGTAACAATTGTACATTGTTAACAACTGTATTATTACAACAAATTGCAAATGAATAAAAATTTTTGTATCAAATTAAAATATTTGAGAAGTTATATGATGTCACCGTTAAGGTGCCATTACATGCAAACGTCGAGCATATGCGCAGAAGGTTACTGCTAATTACTGCGCACCTTCTTGACGCAAAATTATAAATTATGAGAAGTTATGCTTTGATATACATTACTATCCTAATATAATGCTTAAAATTTATATTTATTTACATTAAACAGTGTAAACTACAAGATTTCACTATTAATATATCTCGTACATTAAATTCAATTACAGTAAAATTATTAAACATATCACTGCGCATGCTCTGACTCTCGACGCTGCCATGTAAAGACACCTTTAACGATTTATAATTTCACCAAAAGTGATCGCTGATGTAAACATGTTATCATCACAAGAGGTCGACGTGTAATATGATTGATATGGCATGCAGATACGTCAAAACATTGTGCGTTGACGTATGACTACGACTCATGGTTCGCGACTCGGTTAGGACCATTTGTGCTGAAGCCCACAGAGAGGGCGGAATTTAGACCGGAATCCAGTCCGTTCTTAATCTCAAGCAATGGCTGCGTTCAGCAGAGAAAACTAATCAGTGCTTAGTGATTCTTCATTGTAATTGATTCCGACATTTAGATTCTTCATGAAGAACTAAAGATAAGATCAATCATTATTATAGATAAGACCAATCATATTAAAGAATCACTAAGTGTTAATTGATTAGTTTTCTCTGCTGAACGCAGCTTATGGTTTAACAGAACAACAATTTTGCAATCATTTTATGATTCTCTGCTAAGATTGGACCATTCTTCTTGATCTAAAAGCATAACTCAAGTACGAAGAAAACTTCCAACAGTTGCAAAATAAACATTCTGCTGAATATCTATTTTGCAGCTAATAGCTTAGTTTACATCGTGCATTTGATACAGGTATTAACTAATAACTAGTAACTTTCTGAATTATCTTAAGTTCAGCGATATGTGTAAACATATACATGATATGTGTATTTATTAATTAATCATTTTGATGTCAATTTAGTATATCGTTCTTTGAATACATCGCTGAAATTAAACTAATTTAATAAAAACTTATTAACTAATTAGTACTAGTATCAAATGTATGATGTAAATTAGGCCAATAGGCGTGTTCAAGTCGACAAAACGGCTAGGTCTGCTCGCCAAGCAATTAAACATGGATTGGTTGGATCCACAGGTAAAAACCAATTATGCTCATTCGCTCGGCAAGCATGCCTAGCTGCTTTATCGTCGAACCCGCCTAATGTTCTAAGATGCTAATATGACTCTGATTTCAGGCACTATCTTAAAACCATCTTGAATCTTGAGCAACGGAATCTATGGATTCCGCTCTTAGAGAGAGACACCGTCCAACTGCACTCAATAGGTGCATCCAGAAGTATTCAGTGGTCTAGTTTCCACAGTTTAATCCGGATCAAAATGTAAGAACTAAATACAGTCGAGCATTCCTGTCATTCGACTCGATACTCGATACACATATTCGACAGTAGCTTAGTTTCCGAATTTAATCCGGATCAGAATGTAAAAACCAACCAATTACAGTCGAGTATTCCCCTGTTACAATCAAATAATAGGGGAATACTCGATTGTAGTTGGTTGGTTCTTATATTCTGATCCGGATTAAACCCTTGGTGTAAACTAATTCCTGTATTCATAGTCGGGTCTTATATTTAAGGCTTTCTTAAATTTATCTTCAAATACGTATGAATTATTTCATTGGCTGCTGAGCACCTAAAGGTAAATTTAAGAAAGCCTTAAGTACAAGATCTGACTATAAATATGGGCATAAGCCAGTGAGCAGTTGTGCTGTTCTGGATGCAACCCATGTTGCATTATCTCTTCTACCACAGTATAACCAATAGAGACACTCAGCGAAAAAATGCGTGTTCATTCAGGTATGGCTGCGCAGCTTTTGGGACGGATCCAATGAAATGCAAGATGACAAGAATGTACATATTATACAGATCCTCTATGAGCAGATATCCGTGGCAAAAGAAGACTATTTAAGAACTGCGCCATAAATATTTCTAAAAAATAGATAAAAAAGAGAAAAGTTACGTGCAGTATTAAACAATGCAGTAATAATAGTAAAAATTCAAAATGCATTTTTTTTCGTTATCCCAAAGATATCGTAAGGTAAGTTTATAATTTACAAAAAGTAAGTAGTTTATATTAGATTAACTTAAACATAATCAAATGTAATTTTGTGAAAAAAGATAATATTTTTACATTGACTACGTTTATACGGCATCCTTAATTATGTTTTTTAAAGCAAACCAACATGGACTATCGCATGAGGCATTATATCCTCTTTCGGTCCTGGATTTTTCAAACGTTAACATGGCGGATGCTCATGTGACTGCAATATGGAGATCAAAGGTGCCGACAGAAGTGTCCCTACTAGTTATATTGTGCTTCTGCTATGCTCCATATCAATATTACTAAGCGTTTATTGGACTACAGATGGACTAAATCGAAATGGCGGTCGAAACAGCCAATAGGAAGATTGTCAGCATTTCGGCTCAGAGAATCGATTCTGCATTTTAAAACGAGATAAAAATTACAAAATTGAGCAAATTTACTATGTTGATCAATGAAATTATCAGTTCTAAATTTGCTCACTTTTGTAATTTTCATCTAGTTACAAGATACAGAAATGATTCCCAGATCAAAGATGATATATATATATATATATATATATATATATTCATGCCTGTATTCATAGTCAGACCTTGTACTTAAGGCTTTTTTAAATTTATCTTTATACTTATATTCATAGTCTTATATTTAAGGCAAATTTATCTTTAGATATTCTATAAATTATTTCATTGGCTGCTGAGCACTTAAAGATGAATTTTAAGTACAAGGTCTGACTATGAAAATGGGCAATAGATTGTCTTTAGGTTGTCGTTCCGAATGAATCGATTCCCCAGTTTTCAGCCTTTGACCGTCAGCGTTGCTGTATATGCGCGCGCATTTTCTAGACACTCACTATGCGAATGGTAATGCGTGCATTGCGGTCGAAGCACGTTGATATATATATATATATATATATATATATATATATATATATATATATATA
>Ga0157364_1007006_pt1 | contig 11636 bp, 11 predicted proteins | sample AttsexASBM2_FD_111476 | JGI IMG/M metagenome (GOLD analysis project Ga0157364, IMG submission 111476) | Fungus gardens microbial communities from leaf cutter ant in Ribeirão Preto, State of São Paulo, Brazil - Atta sexdens ASBM2 | ecosystem: Host-associated > Fungi > Mycelium > Unclassified ...
ATATATATATATATATATATATATATATATATATATATATATATATATATATATATATATATATATATATATATATATATATATATATACAGCTATATAAATATGAAAATAAGCATTTGCGTTTTATTATATTTTTTATTTATTGTTATTGTTATTAGTATTTGTAATTACTATTAAGTGAATTAAATGCAATACACAAGAGTACTGTATGTATCTTGTAATTTTATCGTTTTAAAACTAGTTTAATTTTAAGGAAGCATATATTTGTACATACTTAAAACAATAATTGGTAACTGATGATATGATTTTATTATCTCGCAATATTACTAATTCACAGACGTTTATATTATATTATACAAAAAATTTTGCACAAGTTACCATATTGACCAAACCTGAAATACTTAATTGTAACAATAAGAGGCGATTGCAATTAAATCAATTTTTTAATATATTACAAGTTTAGCGGTAACTTGATTTGGAGAGTGTGTTTTGTACATTCGTACCGGCGCTTGACGTACAATAACACTATTAAATAAAAAACGTAATAATATATAAACGAGTATAAAAATATTGATGCATTAGATAACGCTTCGAATGACAATTTGAATTCGTTCACATTTACAATTGCAGAATACGAAAGAGTAGAAAAACGAAACTAGGCTTACGTACAAAATATTCGTTTTTCAGTTCCTAGGATGTAAGAGAGTATTCCGATTAATATCCAATTGTTAAAATATGACTGCTACTGATAAGAACCAATGCGTTTTGTAACACTTAATGACATGCCCTGTCTGCGAGATATCCTGTGTATATATACATATGTGACGTCAGAATTCCTTTTGTCTATCTCTTTACGTATGAAAATGATGTAGCGCCTATGAAAACTGAATAAAAGTTTATAGACATATATCAAAATGGTCATCTTAATCCCTTGAGAAGTGAATAATTCATCATTCTAAAAGCTCACTCTATATTTTTCATAGTTTACATTGTTTTATATTCTGGACATATTTTTGGCACATAATAAATTAAACGTTAATTAATGAAAATACATGTGGAACTTAATTGGGTAGAATTACAAGTGCACTATTGAGAATCTTATGTAGGTTTTGCTTGAGGTAGATGACTACAGATGCAAATGGACACAAAATATATATACTCTGTATTAAAAATAGTTCTTAGATTAATAAATAAATACATATCTTGTTACAATGTATTGACATCTACAATCATTAATGTAAAGAAGATATAAACAATTTTTTAATATTACACATTTAGCGTTACTTTCGAAAAAACGGAACTCGTGTAATATCTCCATTACTATTATTGATAGAAGATTCAAAATATATTAATTGAAATATCACATCTACCATATAAATTGTCTGTAGAAAAATAATACAGTTAATTATTGCAATAAATTAGTAAAGCTTTATTATTTATATTTGCCGCCACTATTCTGGAATCTCCCTCTTTAAATTAAAATTCTGTTTTTCTCACCATATGTCCATACAATGTTACAGAATAAGAAAACAAATGAAAAACGCAAGGATATTTTTACTTAATATATCATCAGGTGCAAAATCAATTGTGTAATGGGATTATAGATAAAAAAAGAATAAAAATTGAGGAAAAGATTCCATTATAAAGAAATATAGCTCAAGAAATATAGCTGTTTCAGTAGAATTCTATTTTCTGTTTCTAAAAAATGCAGCAACATAAAAACTGTAGTATAAATAAATTTAATACTAAATTACTTTTTGTACAAACGCTTAATTCATAATATCACGAAAGATTTTTTAGTTTTTTTTTTTCAATGAAGTTTTAACATTTGATTGTGAACTTATCCCTGCGATATTTTTAATATTGTCCTTATTCACATCATTTGTCTTCTTGCTATTGTTACCTGATTGCAAACCTAGTCTTGCTTTTTTTGTAACAGTTGGACATTCGTCGAATGTAGAATTAAGTATAGAGTTTTCCTGGTTTGTTTCAATGATTTCAATTTCTGCCTCTGAAGTCGATGAATTATTTTGACCTGCAGTTTCCTGTTTTATGTTTTTTTGCTAAAGAATAAGAAATCGATTATATATGTAGGATTGAACGAAGATGTTGTTTAAATATAAACTTTCTCGATAACAAAATATACAATCATCCTACATATATAAAACAATTTTACATGCAAAAATTTACATGCAAAAACTAGGAAGGATCAATAATGGCGGATAATGAATTAAAAATTATGCTTTAATTTAAAAAAAAATTTTATAATGAAAATATCTATTCATTATATTATGATATAGCATTATGAGATTTGGATATCATTTCTATTTTTCAAAATGCATTATAAACTAGAACACAATTATTTGTATTACAAAGTAAAATAAAATTTGCGTTAAGAGCAGCACTAATTTCCATTACAACAGATTTCAGGATTAATTTAATTACCTGGTTATAAATATTTGCCGTTTGCATCGTAATCAAAGAATTGGAGCAACTTTGATTGTTAGAGCTGGAAATATAGTTTTCAGATGTAAGCAGTTTTTCTAGTTCATTAACTCGATGTTGTAGGGCTAGATTTTTACTTTCACATAATGCGAAACGCAAATCTCTGAAAACAGAAATAATATAGTAGAAAGATCATAACATTATATTTATATTATTATATTATTATAAATATATTTTTTTTAATATTTTTAATTTACATTATAAATAATTAATTTACATTATAAAGTAAAGATCACAACACTATCAGATTTAATTATTTTAGTATTAAAAATATAAGCTTTTAGATTACTTGTCTAAGGAATGCTGATGCCTTGTAAGTTGACTTTCAAGATCAGCTATTTTTTTCGTTTTCTTTAACATTATCCTGAAATTACAAGCGAATTGTGTAAGATATTAAAATTAAAGTGTATGAAGACTAAGATATATCAAGATATATGAAAACATACTTTTTCATCATAAAAATATAATTAATCAAAGTATTATGATCAGTTGTTTTTCCAACCATTCCCTGTACATCCTCAAGTGTACTCGTTGACAGTGTTTTATACATGCTATAAACAGGTACAATAAAGATCAGTTCATCAATATGCTGCCAATAATTAAATTAGGCAAGATGATTGACATAGACAAACATACTCTTGGAATTTTTCCACTTCTCTTTCTTTCTGAGATAGTTTCCTTTTGAGCATATCACACTCTTGTTGATAGTTCTGCTGAAAAGAATTTATCTTTTCTTTTAAAGCATAGATGGTCGAGTTTTTCTGCCTCATTTCGCTTTCCACTTTTCGCACTTCCTGTCTAAGGCCAGCATTCTGTTTCTCCAGAACTATATTTTTCGAAGTGTAATACTTGATATTCTTTTCATTCAGTAAAATTTGAAACTGTAGACTGTCTATCCTCCCTTGCAGGGTTGAATTATCCACATTATCTGCTATGCTCTCCATTGAAACTGTAAAATGAGCCTTATGGATTTTCTCTACTGTCACTCTATTACGACATTGCGGACAGGTCTTTGACCTATGGAACAAATACATATAAAATTAGTTAATATCTAATCGAATTTCTTTTACAAAATGATTTTGAAATCTCAAAATAAAGAACTTCTTTTATGTACATTATCTTGTAGCCTATTTTTACATTTAAAATGAAACGAGATTTTCGTTTCATTGCTAAGAAGAGGAAAACGAAAAGCACGATCGAAACTAATGTTATTACGACACGTATCCCTCGCATGGAAACATAACCAATAAATCATGTTTACCTTTCAAGCCACTGTAACAGGCAACGGTGATGAAATACATGTCCGCAATGAGTGAAAAAGAAGTCATCGGATGATGACAACTGGTCTTGACAGATTACGCAAAGGATTTTCATTCTAATGAAAGTGAAAGCACAGCAACAGTGACAGCAACTTATTCGTCTCCAATGGAATCCAGCGTGCTCGTAGCGCTCGTACTTCGTATTGCTCGCGCATGATCGTGAAAGTAGAACAGCTGGTGGACTTCAGCCTGCTTCAGCTTCGGGCTTCGGGTTTTGTTGCTACAGTGCTTGCAATCCATCATAATTTAATTGTAAATTTGCGAAATTTTTCGCCTCGAAATCATAGAATGCGAATATTCCTCGATAGAAGTTTTAGTCGGTGTTGAATATATATTAAAATGTAATGCATTGCAGCAAGATTTCTGATCGCATTTGCGATAGTAAACATGCGTAAAATAAAAAAGAATAAAACATAAATAATAAATAAATAAATAATTATAATACGGGTTCTCTCTTTCTCTTATATTCAAATTACACGCAATGTACAAGTCACAATTTATCGGTTTGGACGATAAGCCATGTGATACGAAATGCTTATTGTGTGATTGCATATTTGTTCTTCCGACGAATGAGACAGATCTTCTTGCACACTTGTTTAAAGTGCATCGCCTCGTTATAGCTGATGTTTGGAAAATAGCTAATTTAAGAAGGTAGGATAATATCATTTTATATCTTGTTGCCTTCATTATGTTTGTATTCTTTGTAATGAAGTATAATAATATTGATAATTTCAGTTATGTACATTACTGGAGCACAAAGTTTAAAGAAGCACCATTGACGACCTATTGTAGTACATTGTTAATGGATTGCACACCGGATGGACAGCCAAGTAAAAATGAGCATTACTTTCTGCTTTCTGACTGTCTGTCGGAGGACAAGACTTTGAGAGACGAGATACATCGAGCTAAACTAGTATGTATATCAATGTAAAATCAATAAAGTTATATGTAATTTATAATAATCTTTATAATAATCGATTCTTATGATAATTTTATGTAATAATGTAATTTTTCTTATAATCGTTTGTAATTATATTTATAATTACTATATTAAGGAATGGACATTGGCGCAACAAGAAGCTGAGCGTGCAGATATCACTTTTAAGCGTGGCTGTATATTTTGCCGTACTGAAATCTGTGGATCACGTGCTGCGTACATAAAACACTTGTATCAGAAGCACAATCTTTATCTTGGCAAGCCAGAAAACTTAGTATTCGTGGATGAGTTTCTAGATAAAATCCAAAACAATATTGAAAGGTATTACATTAAAAAACTGATATACATATATGTCTGAATTCTACATTCTACTTAGTATTCTACATGTATTCAGTATAATGCGATATACATGTATGTAATAAGAATTTTTGTACAAAATTATATAATTATCTCTGTCGATCGTTTCAGTTTAATATGCATTTATTGTGAAGGAACATTTAAGGATCGTATGGTACTGAAAGAACATATGCGAAAAAAATTTCACAAAAGTATAAATCCTCATAATAAAGCGTATGATAAATTTTATATAAACAATTATTTAGAGCCAGAAAAGACTTGGGAACGAAAACAGGTAATGTGCGATTTGAGATAAGAAATATTTAATTTATTAATACTTCAGAAATATAATTTTTTATTTCTACAGGCTAATTTGAAAACAAAACCCGACATAGGAGGTGGCAGTAGTGAAAACGAGGATGAAGAAAGTTCGTGGTCTGATTGGAATGATGAATCTATCACAATCACGTGTCTATTTTGTAATTATAGCAACAATGAATTTACTTGTATCCTGAGGCATATGAAAGAGGCACATAGTTTTGATTTTGAAGAAACTGTCAAAGATCTGACCTTTTACCAGAAAGTAAAGAATTGTCGTGCAATTAATAATTTTGTATTTTTAACAATATGTATTTCCCCTTTTCTATAACATATTGTCAAATTATAGGTAAAAGTAGTCAATTACATAAAAAGACAAATTCAATTACAACGATGTATCTTCTGCGAAACAAAATCAGACAATGTCTTGGAACACATGAAAAATCAACAACATTGTAAAATTGCCACACAAAAAGTTTGGGATCAACCAGAGTAAATATGATTGTAATTATATGTATATAATTTACATAAAAAAATAAGAAATTACGTTAAGTGTTTTATTATTTATTCCAGATATTATTTTCCTATGTCTGAAAATGATTCATTTTTGTACAATCTTGATGCAACTAGTAACAGCGATGAAGAAAGTGATGTTGAAAATCTTACTGAAGCAATGTAAGTAATATTGAAAAGAAAGATATATCAATTAAATTACAAATAATGCATTAACAATTTTCAGGTGTAATTTATAAATGATTTTCTGTGGATAGAAGCTAAATTTATCCGAACTGATTTTATTCGAAATTTTATCAATAAATTTTTTGTTGACTCATTTTGTGAAATATAAATATTACATCCTTATATATTATATAAAATCTTGTACATTTGTGGTTATTATCTAATAAATTTACCTATATTGCTTTTTATATATACATTTTCTTACTTGTATCAAAGATGACATAATGCTATAACTACAATATATTTTACAAAATATGTTTATCAGATTGTAATAACATTTACTTATTAACATTTTTTAAATGTATTAAAAATATCAAGATACATCTTTTACATTATTTTTTTACTCTAGAGAAAAGTCTCTTACCACGTACTTTAGAAACTTTGCTAGTTCCCGGACCTTCATCTGTTAAACATTTCTCGTGTAAAGCTTTATGTAATAATTCAGCATCATTTTTATTTCCAAGTATTTCTTTTAGTTCTTCCTATTTATAGAAAAATTGTTAATTTTTAATATTTTTACTTACAAATTGTAAGAAAAAAATATTATGAAGAATTTAAGTTTCTTAATTGTGTTTTTTGTACGTACTTGTGATAGCTTCATAAGATGATCTAATGATTTCCCTTTATTTAATAGAACACGCAAATTTTTTGAATGTACACCTGGTAATTTACCTATAAAATCTTGGATATGAGGATTATATTTTTCTACCAATATTTGCTTATTTTCTGTATCTTCATCTGCTCCGATTTTAGCAGCTACATTTGAATCGGGCTGATCTCGTCCTTGCTACAAACATATAATTTTAGTATCTGTAATATAATTATTTATATGACATATATAAAATCATTTTACTTTCTCTCTCTCTCTCTCTCTCTCTCTCTCTCTCTCTGTATATATAATATATACATATATGTATATTACCTTTAATTCTTCAAACAATTGCGCTGTAGCATGTGGACTAGGAGACCATACAATTTTTAATTTAGGAAAATGAAGAGTTAATAATTGCAGTTTTGCCATTATGTCATTACTTTTAAGATCTTTACTAACATAATAATTTCCCTAAAACAATAGATACATAATATATAACAATATGTATACATATTCTTTATAATTATTGAAGAAAAATTGTGCGCGCGTGCGCGCGCGCACGCACGCACACACGCGCACACACACACACACACACACACACACACACACACACACACATTTTTACGTTATTTTTATAAAATTAGATACCTGAAAACAGAATGGTTTGTTTTGATCAAATTCTATGAGAAGCATGGGTTTAGCATAATGCCTTGACATAGAAACTGCTTGATTATACAATCTCCCGGAAAGTAAAGAACCAATTAAATCAGATATACTTTTCCTCTCAATACATATTTCTGGTGTTAAAATATAATCACCAACCTGTAACATTATAAACCATGTAGAAACAATATTTTATATCAAAATACACTTATATATATTTCACTTACCACTAATGTCACTGGTTCGATTTTTATACCGCGCGTATAGAGAATAGTTGGTAACTCACTTCTAAATTCTCTCATATCGACAATAACTTTTGGAATTATTTTGGCTTCAGATTGCTTCCCTCCTTTACGCGTATCTTCCTGATTTGTATCATCTGATTGAATTGCAAAAGCTAAACAATCGTCTGATTTTCCATCTTGATCTTCTGGTACAACCATGGTCTACAAAATAATAAAAATTATTAATTATATAGCAATACTTGTTCAATAGCACATTATTCAATAGCATATTGTTTTTTTTGTGATGATTGGAATACATACAATTTTCGTAGTAATCAAAGACTCAAATGCTTCTTTTTCTCGTCGTAAAGAAGTAAGATATTCTTGTTCCTCAATCGATCCACCATAAATTAAAAAATACACTTTTAAATCTAATGACGGATTATTATTTTGATATATCTCTAATTGCCTCACAATACCGATATCGTTTGCATACAAAATAATATTGTTTGGGATATGCTCGGTTAACATTCTTTGTAAGGCCATTGGATCTCCTCCTTTTTTTATGGCTTGTATGAAAACGAGAGGTGCAGATGCTGCATAATGTTCTCTAGTCAAATTCAATTCTGCAAGCTTTAAAATCAGACAACAGAATTAATAAAAAAGCGTTTGCTTTAATAGATAAATATTTCCTAAATGTTATAATATGTAACTTACTTGCGAACATTCTTCAAACAATGTCTGATGTTTTATATCTTCTGTAGAAGTACTGGCTTGAGTTCCTTCTACGCATTTTTGTGACAAAGTGAGCACATAAGTATCTTGAGTGTCTTCCGTTTCTTCATCTGTGTTACTTTCAGATGTTGATGGCTGATCTTTCGTTTTCTTTCTACTATCGTCATTTATCTTTTGTTCTTTATTATGTGATAATTTTTTCAGAGCTTCATAAAGTAAGTATTCATTTGCACCCATAGTTAAGTAATTCTTTAATTGGCGACATATATGATTATCGTGTACCAAGATAAGAACTTTATCAATATTTTCATAATCTTTTTTCTTATGTTTCTGTTCTTGAATCTCAAACAAGACTTCTGATAAAGCTTCCCATTTTGGATTTGGTTCTGGTTTCAGTTCATTTTTTTCTGTATAAACTCTGCTTCTGGCATACTTAAACAAATTCTCGAATTCATTCAACATTATCCAACCACCAGCTTTCATAGCATATTCCATAGTCCGTAAACGATTTAGCATGGCATAAAATGAAACAGAATCTTCATACGTTAAAGATATAATAAGGGAACGTAATGTTTTTAAATCAGAAAACAACTGTTTGGTCGTTGTACTGAGCTGATGCCAAATTGGATCTATTTGCAAATGTAACTGCTTGTGAAATTTCTTTGCTACTGCATTTTCCACAGTCAATTCGTCTAAATCTAAATATTTATTGAGCCTCTTTAATTCTTTTACGACATAATTCATAACATCAAGCAAAGTACTTTGAATGCTCTGCATCTTTGGTGTGATATGCACATGTAATTCTATAACATCGGGTTCATTCTTAGACAAGCAATTATTAATAGTTGCATGGAAACGCGGCCATAAATATAATTTTTTAACGAACAAAGTTTTCATAACTCGTTCTACTTTCGAAAATCCAACTGTAAAAGCTAATGACGAACTTGTGAACGCTTTGATAAATCCAGTCTTATTATTTTGTCTATATAAACGCAATGCAAATGCTTCTTGATAAGCATTTAATATATTGTGAGCTCTATAGACGAGAATGCCAGTGACCAAGTGCAGTGGAACTCTATTTTTTAACAAATCTACTACCAAAATACGACCTGATATAAACAACACTCCACCTTCCAAATACATTATTTCCCTGTGATAAATGATTTGATAAATGATTATATTAAGTGCATATGTAATATAAATATAATATAATATAATATAAAATAGGAATATTTTTGAAATTATACCTTTCGTTAGAAGAACATTCTGCATTGACTACAAGTGGTAATCTACTCGTACTATAACTTTTAAGCAGATCAATAAAGTAACGCTCATCATAATCAGTGGTTCCCAAGACTATTACTAGATTTCCTGGATCCAAATAAGCTTTTATCACATTTGCAAAAACAGTTTCTATACCAAGACCCCTGTGAACATTTTTCAGTAAATAATAAAATTACATTCTTACATAAGATCTGATACAATATATTTACTTAGCAGTAATAACTAATCCATCCTCCTGAATGATGTCAAGAAACATTTGGTTTTCATATTCCAACATGACTATCATGAGATAATTTTCAATTCAATTTCTAAATTTCTTAATTGCTCCAGTAATTATTTCAAAACAATAATTCAAATAAGAGATCCAGATTGGCAAAAAATAAGATATCTCTGATCTAAAATAAATACAGTACGATGTTCATAATATAAGTATAAATGACAGTAAGACAAATAGAATTATATAGTAATTTGACATACTCTATCACGAGTTTTGTAAGTATTTCCTGATGTCTCGTCGTAAGATGAAGTATCGTCTTCAATTATTACTTCAGATACCAACAAAGTGTATTTACTAATTTCGTGCGATGGATGGCCATAAACACCAATACTTACAGGCCGTTTAAAGCTGAGAAAATGTAACATTATATAATAAATAAAATAAATTTAAGACTGTGAAGTTATAGTGAGTACCTCTTAGGTATGAAAATAGTATCTTCTCCACAAGTTGCGGATTGCAGACAATAATAATCCGGTTCATACGTCGGTTTGCTTATAATCTGCGACGCATATAAATCTGCATCTCCTGTTCTAAAAAAAAGTATAAAACATACAATACATCGTGTAAAGAAAAATTTCTTAACAAAGAAAACAAGATTCTATTAATAGAATAAGATTATTGGTCAGTAATCGCAGCATTATTTAATTTCTATTAACAATGTTACTCACATCGATGTCAACCGTATCTTAATATTACCATCGTACGTCAAACTGTAATATTTGTAAGAGCCACTGGGTACATCATCACTAACGTAGTGCAACAATTCCTCGTTCAGTGCCGATACATAAGCTATCTAAAAATTTTAACCAAATAGTTTATTACATAGAAATTTCAGAGTCTCTCAGAGAATTTTAGCACATGTAAACCTGACTATACCAATGCTGCAATAAGAAATGTCTTCATAGTATGGCACGTAACAATGTTATCGAAATGTTAGACGTTGATATTCTCGTAGTGAGTCACATAAATACCGAAACGACTGTTTAACATGACAGAAACAAGCTGTCGTGATTCCGTTTACATACGCATTACGTAAAGTACGCGAGATTAGTATACTTTGCATTCATACTATTCTGCCAGGATTCGCGAAAACGAGTGACGAGGTATCAGCTGACTGTATACAAAAATGGCGCTAAGTCGCACAACAGAGATCGCTGTTCGCCGGGCGCCGTTCGAATACCTTACTATTGCGTATGAAAAATATTCACAGTTTATTCAATTATTTGTATTTTACATGATTCTGACAAACAGTCATACATTTCGCATTTTGTGACATCTCTGGCACAATCTTATATTACTTGTATGATTTTTTTTTAACGTAATTAGTAATTATTCGTGTGGAGTATTTTTGATATTTCAACATTATGTCTCAATTTTCATTGTTTTTTTTAATAATTATTCTTAAAGGTTGATAAAAGATTCTATATACATATATTTATATATAAAGTTTCTTTATATATAATTATAATTATATATAATTATATATTCTTTATATAAAGATTCTTTATATATAAAGATACATGCATAATTTCTTAGCATGAAACAATTTGCTCTAAATACAGCTTTGGCTAAAAGTACTAAATATCTTATTAATCATTTAATTTTTTTAATTTTTCAGTTAATAAATTAATTTAAGACACTACTATTACTGCAAATTATTTTGTGTTTCAGAAATTCTTTAAACGTACGTATGATATGCCGATCACGG
>Ga0157364_1007007_pt1 | contig 11635 bp, 6 predicted proteins | sample AttsexASBM2_FD_111476 | JGI IMG/M metagenome (GOLD analysis project Ga0157364, IMG submission 111476) | Fungus gardens microbial communities from leaf cutter ant in Ribeirão Preto, State of São Paulo, Brazil - Atta sexdens ASBM2 | ecosystem: Host-associated > Fungi > Mycelium > Unclassified ...
AGATATTAGCAGACGAAGCTTTTACAGCTACTGATGGCCTGATATCTCAGTCATTTGTTGTCGCTCTTGTACCTCCCACATATGTGCAGATAGCCCCCATTTGGAACCTTTTAGCACAACTTGGTTTGTGAAAATCGGTCCACTGGTTGTGGAGATACAAGCTGAATAAAGTTTGTGACACCTACCCTAAACAGCCATGTGTTAGCCATGAGGTTGGCACGTGGTATGATGTCATTCTTCTAGCATTTTCCTTGTGCCATGTGATCCATGTTGTCACTAACCCTAACCCTAGGTGCTAAAAATAGAGGAAAGGAAAATAACTTGAAAGAGAGAATAGAAAACAGGAAGAAAATGAGAAAAGAGTTAAGTCTACTTTTCGCAACTCTGATACTGCAGGCTTTTCTTAGCTATTTTGTTATAGCATACAAAATTTATATTAGGATGCAAATGAGGGGTATATTGGTAGAAGAGCAAATATAATAGTGTTACAACCTTAGCTTAGAGCTTAGGTTACACTTGGGTAAAGACTTGAGAATAAGAGAAGGGAATTGGTAATTGGTAAAGCATAAAGAATACAGTAGTATCTCTACACTATATATACATAAAGACCATGAGGGAATCATCTATAGTGCATGAAGCAACTGAGTCATATAATATAAGGATCAAGCAAGAACATGGCATCTACTATATGAGGTACTGACTAAGACTATTGTGGCACAGCCAATCATATTGTCATCACCCTTGACCCTAGTCCTCATTACATCCCAGAGACATTAATCATAACAAATAGGTTCTAATATATATATAAGAAGAATCTGCAAATATTTGAAAGGAAAATATTTTGAAGGACTTGGAAATTGGAAATTTAGAGTTACTGATAGTAGGAGACTTTTTGACTGAGTTAAAAAAAGAATTTGGCAGTAGAGACAATAAGTTAACAAAAGTGGCAGAATTAAAGAAGATAGAGTAAGGAAGCAGAGTGATGGAAGAGTTCATATAAGAATTCAAAAGAGATATGAATAGTGCTATCATATACAAGCTTATGGAGACAGATCTTGAGGTATTGAATAGTAGTATAAAAGAGCAACAAATTTGAACAGATACTAGAGAAAAATTAGGTGAGGAGAAGTTGAGAGATAAGAAGAAATCAGGAAATCAAGTGTAAAGATAGGCTATAACTGCAAATATAGAGGAAAGTACTAGGCAATACTTGGCCTCATCCAAGATCTGGTCTAAGAGGTAGAAAATACAACAGGTACTGGTAGGGCTTATTCTAATAGAGGAAGTAGAAAGAAAGAATATGGTTGTAGTAAATCCACAATAACAGTGGATAAGGTTTGTATCTAGGCATAACTCATATGCTATGAATAGAGAAACTGTTACAGCTACAGGGAATTTAGACATTACCACACTTCTCTGAGCATCTCATTATTTTTACTTCTCCTGTTCTTTAATCAATCTCAGAATTGTGGCATGCAAACTATGGTATTTCCAAGATTACACTCCACTTCTGCCCACTAATTACATCAATCTATGTCCTTTTCCTATACCTTTGATAATAAATGTTCACTCCTACTGTATACTTAATAGATCTTTTCTTATTGAAGAAACAATTTACATTCCTCATATAAATTGGTTTTTCTATTTTCTTCAGCTTAAATACCTGCTTTCTTACAAATTCCAAACTCATAGTCAGCTCTGTCACTCTACTATCCAACAACACCTCCACTATTACTTCTTTCTGTATATCAATTCTTTTCAGCCTAATCTTTACTGTTACTTCTCTCAATATTGTTATGGGATGCTTTGGATATGAACAATTTTTATTTTCTTTTCTTTTGGACAATGAAGAGGCACGTGACATCGAAGTCACATGACAGGTCACATGATGTGATGTCATAAGCCTAGAACATGGTAGAAGGAGCTAGAAGATGACGTTAGGGCACATGGAGTACACATGATAGCCTTGAGTAAGATATGAGGCAGACATGAGGGTGAAGTATGGACATAAGAGCAGGGTTAAATATTAGTAGCACAGACCATGAACCTTTTGTATAAATAGGACTCTAATTAAGAAGAGGCTCCTTGTCAAGTTCTCTTGTGAAATTTCCACATTATATCCCAACTCTGAGATTTACTCATTAGTGAGATCATTGAACATTGTGTCTAGTGGTTGCCACAACAAATATGTCCCTATTATCTAAGTTACAGCAGGATGTATTTTATATTACTCTAATGAGTATTGCAAACCTATTTGTATTATTACCTAATCAATGACTATTGGATTCTCCTCCGATTCTCCTCCTCATTTAAATTACAATTGTCTCTACTATTCACATTGTCCTTATATTCAATTTTTCTTCTTTGTGTTGTAGCAACCACTTGTCACTCAAGGACAAATGATCTTACAAGCAGTAAAGCTCTCAGTAGGGCTATCAAGTAAAGAGTGGGGATTACAAGAGAACTCGACAAGGAGCCCTCGCTGTATTGATCCTCTATATATACTACAAGCTCCTAGTCCATGCTACAACAATGTGTCTATCTGCCCTTATGTCCATGCATCGTCCTCATGTCCTATTACTCATCCATCATGTGTTTTCCTTAAGGCCACCATGCTTCCTACATGTGCCCTGACGTCATACCTTTAATCTCCGCTATATATGTGCACACCATGTGTACACCATGAGGAACCCATGTCCCTTGACATCATTCCTAACCCTAGTTCCTTCTAGACTCTTCCCGATCCTTCTAGACCCTAAGTCCTTCCAGACCGCTCTAGACTCTATCACATGACTTCCAGGTCACGTGCCTATCTCCTATATCTCTTCTCCCATTGTCGACTAATAATTATCACTACAATATATACTTGTCCAAACCCTAACCCTAGTCCAAGTCTGTCCACACTCTTGTCTCATAACACTTTGGCTTATTATCCTCCAATTTCTGCAATTTCTTACTAAGTGGCCAAATGTCAAGATCGTTGATGGTGGACTTTATTTTATTATCTCTTTTCACTTTATTTTATTTTTCTTTTATTTTTCTTTCTTTTTCTATTTTTAGAACAACTCAGGTTAGGGTTTATCAGTCACAACTTGATGGCATAATCACAAGACTGATCACGGGATATAAGAGAAGGAAGTAGAAGGTTCCGGAACAAAGTGACGTCATACAGCATGGACAATACATACTGGCCTCATGTTATACTCATGGTCGTTTAGGGTAGGGTGCACAGTGGCTAGCACGGACCATGGGTAATAGTATATAAGGTAGACTACTTTGTATTAGGAACTCTATTGAGTTCTCTTGTGTTACTCAATACAAGAGTTGCTTCTTGACTTAACCCTTTGAGTCTTGAACCATAATACCAAATCCCCTACAACTATAACAGTTTCTTTTCCTATCCATAGCCATTGCAAAAGGATCTCTTCTCATTCTCCCTTCTCTTCTTTCTTATTCTTGCAGAAGGTTCCAAATCACCACTACATTTATCTCTACTCTTTTCATTCAATTAGGTTCTACTTGTTAGAATTATAAATATTGGACTTGATTTATTTCTTATTTTGGGACTTAGAGTTAGGATGAGTATGACATCACAGGTCACTATTACAACTATCACAATATTACAAAATACTGTAAAAATTGAAAGAATCAAAGAATGATTGAATAAAAATGACAAATTAGCTACTAGAGTAATAATAGTAATTTAAAAGAAGAGAAGTACTTAGTAGTCTTTGACTAAGTTTTAGCTACAATAAGTTTGCAATACTTTATAATAGAGTAATAGACAATAAAGATTTGTCTAGCTGCAGCACAAATGAGGACTTGTTAAGAGAAGTAATAGTGAAGATCAGATTAGAGAGGATTGATATGCAAGAAGGAGTGATAGTAGAGGCATTGTTAGATAGTAGTGTGACAGGTTTGGTACTATAACTTAAATCTCAAATTGTTAAGGTAAAAAAAGAACCTTGCATTGGGTTAATATAAGAGAACTCAATGAAGTTTCTATTATTACAAACCATGGTCTGTGTGTACACTACAATTAATCTATCCTAAAGCCTATGTGTTCTTTATAAAGCCAATATACAGTAATCATATTATATGATACTATTTGTTTCTGAACTTTCTTTGACTTTCTCTATATCATATGATTGTGTAACCTGTGACTGTGACATGTATGACTACTCTGTGACAGGTATCATGCCTTTGTCACAATGTGATATTACACTAACTCTATCCCTAAGTTTTCAATAAGAAAATAAATATAAAATAAAATAAAAATGAGAAAGGAAAAAATAAAGTTCATTGTTTTCAATTTTGATGTTTAGAGTTCATAAGAAAACAAGAGTTTAAGTTAAAGAAAATAGGAAAACCTATATTTATAAGAGATATAGGAAAAAGACAGAGATAGATGTAATTAGTAGTTAAAAGTGGAATATGATTCTGGGAATACTATAGTTTGTATGCCATAATTCTAAGATTAATTAGAAGATAGAAAAAGTAAAGATGATGAGAAAAAAAGAAAATGAAAGGAGAAGAACTAGGAAAAAAGAAAAAAACTAAAAAAGATAGTAAAAGAGTAGAAAATCTGGAATGAGGAGAAAGAAGTGGTAAAATCTGAAGAAAATGCTAAGAAATTAGTATCTCAAAGGTTTTATAAATAGATTCATATCTTTAAAAAGAAAGTAAGCAAGAGAATGTTAATGAAGAAGATGTGGAATTATGTGATTGAGTTAAAGAAAGGGTTCATACTAAGAAAAGAATACATTGAAAGTTCTCAAAGTTACTTCAAATAGCACTAGTATTTTTCATGAGGAAAAAGATGGTAAGAAACATATGAAAAAAGTATTTACTAAGTTAGATTTATAATAATATATAAATAAAAGAAAGTAATGAGTAGAAGACTTAATCAATACTAGAGAAGGTAAAAAGACTGAGAGAGAATAATTTATATGTAAAACTAGAAAAATGCAAGTGGAAGCTTAGAGAAGTAGGATTTTTGGAAGTAGTAATAGGACTAAAAAGAATCAAGATAAAGAAAGAGAAAGTAAAGATAGTATTAAATTGGCTAACTCTTAGAGGGGTTAAGGATATACAAAAGTTTTTAAGATAGTTTATTAAAGACTTCACATCTATAACTAGACCATTACTATTATGATATACTTGAATCCTTATATTTGATTTTGATTTTCTTTTCTTTTTATCTATTTTCTTTGATTTGATTTCTCTTTTTTATTTAATTTTAATGTTTCTTTTATTTCTTGGATAATAAAGAGGCATGTGACTGTGGTCACATGACACATCACATGACACTATGTTTTAAGCCTAGAATATTGTAAAAAGAACTAGAAAGAATGATGTCAAAGTATATATCTATAGTATGTCAACTTCATGGTATACTCATGAATAATATATGGACTTTGGAGTAGAGTTATTTATTGTTAGCACAGACTATGTACCAATAGTATAAATAGTATAGAAATATATCAGAGACTTCTTGTTGAGTTCTCTTGTGATCCCTATGAAACTCTTATGACTTAAGACTACTTTAGTGTACTATTGATTATTCTGATTAGTAGTTGTCACAACAATTACATAACCTAGTGAAAAAGAAACAGAAGTGAAATTAGACAGGTAGACAAAAAAGAGGATTGAGAGGGAAATTTACCAAAGAACTAGTGTTAGCTATACTGAACTTAGACAAAAAAAATGAGGATAGAAATATGTTATAACTCAAAACCCTTAGAGTTGGATTAAGAGGTAACCTTGTATTGGATAACACAAGAGAACTCAATAGAGAACTCTTTTACAAACTAGTCTACCTTTTATACTACTACCAATGATCCGTGCTCGCTACTGTGCACCCTACCCTAAATGACTATGTATAGAATATGAGATCAACATGTGGTATCCATGTTGTATGACATCATTTGTTCTAGATCCTTCTACTTTGTTCTCTGTGTCTTGTGACCTAACCCTAACCCTATGTTCTAAAAATAGAAAAATAAGAAAAGAAAATGGAAAATGAAATAAAGAGAAACTAAGTCCACCATTTGTAAACTTGACAAAATAGATGTGTTGGATTATATGACTCTTTCCAGTATCTGTACTCATCTGCTTATCTGCTTTTCCATACTCTAAACTTTTTTGAGCTGTATACAAATATCTCTAACCACCTGGATATGTTATCTAACTCTCTTTTCTTGTATTCTCTCACTCTTTCATGATGCTTTGTAGTCTTCTGTAGTCTGCTATTATCATTCAATTATCTGCTTATCTGCTTTCCTGTATTTCAGAAGCACTTGATAGGTACTTTGGCTCTCTTCCAATTTGGTCTCTTTATTCTGAACTGTTTCTGATTACTTAAGTTTTATCATTCTCTGGTTATGTAAACATAATACTAACACATCAGAATAGACATATTATTATATAGAGTAGCCATTATCTTCAGGAATCTCTATCCTATTCTTTTAGGATTTTCTAGAGGTGAGTGTATAGTTAGTATTTCTTAGACAATAAACTTAGGATTTCCTGAAGATTTGAAGTGCTCTGCTCTTCCACTCAGTTGCCCTAATAGTTTTATCAATAGAGTGTGAAGATGAAAGATAGAAGCTAATAACATACATGTTAAAGTCTTTCAGTGAAATCAAAAGGAACCAGAATATTTTATAAAGGTGCAAAAGTTGAATTGCAAACAGGCTCAATGGGTATTATATTTGTAAAAGTTTGATTTCATCCTAAAATATATACTAGGAACAAAGATGGAAAAGATAGATAAACTGAGTAGAAGACTGGACTAGAAAGTAGGAGCAGAAAGGAACAATGAAAATAAAAAACTAATAAAAGAATAATGAGTTCAAGAACTAGTTAGATATACTAGAAAAAGAAAAAATAAGGAAGTAGTTAGAGTAGTAGAAGAAATGAAGAAGATGAAAGTTAAAGTAATAAAAGATGAAAAGTGGCAGATAGAAGAAAAGCTAATACTGAAGAAGAGAAAAGTGTATGTATTAAAGGATGAGGAGTTAAGGGTTGAAATAATCCAGTTATATTATAATATACTAGTAGTAGAATATAGAGAAAGATAAAAGATAATGAAACTAATAATGAGGAATTATTGGTGGCCAGAAGTAACAAAGGATATGGGAAGATATATGGATGAATGTAATTTGTGTTAGAAAATGAAGAACCATATATCAGACATAGTTCATATTAAGAGATGAAAGTCTATAGGATTGGCTTAGAGTTGTACTAGATATGGAAACTCTATATGAAGTACACAATGTTGCAGGCTTTTCAAAATGATCTTGGCTTCAGCTTATGTACTATACTATTTGTCTGCCATATTGTTATTACTTCAGAAGATAAAGTAAAGTATAAGAGGAGTGAGTACTAATAGTGGTATATTACCAAAGAATACTGGGAATAAAGTTCAACTTAAATGGTTAATTGTCAGACTAGTGAAATACAATATATTTACTAGTCTTATATATAAGTATAATAGAAAAAAAAACTCAGGGGTTTCAGTATATAGCTATAAGTAGAGATTTCAGTAGTAAAACACTGAAAAAGATTAAATAGAGAAACTCTATCATAGAAGACCAAGTTCAATAGAAGTATCTCTATAATAGAAGACTGAGTATTCAAGGAGTTTTGGATTGATTATAACACTGCTACAGGGTGTTACAAACTTAAGATCTCAGTGTTAGTCAAAAGAAAGAACCTTGTATAGGGTTTACACAAGAGAACTCAATAGAGAACTCTTTACAGGATTGTCTACCTTTTATACTAAAGGCACATGGTCTGTGTTATATACTCCTAGCCTACCCTAAACAGCCATGTGTATACCTCAAGGCCAACATATATTGTGTACATTGTATGACATCATCCTTCTAGCACCTTCTACGCCTTTCTTCTTGTGTCTTATGACTAACCCTAACACTAAGTTTTATAAATACAAAAATACAAAAATAAATCAAAAATAAGATAAAATAAGAAAGAAAATGAGAAAAAACTAAGTCTACACTTTTTGTTTTTGATACAGGGGATATGTTATGAAAATAAGGCTGTTATGGAAGATGGGCTTTTATTAGGGTTTGAATGAGATAATACTACTGCAAAGAATGGGATTATAGTTTAGTTTCCTTATTTTCTTTTTTGAACTTAGTTAAGAGATATAATATTACATCACATATGACAATCACATATATCACAAAGTGTGATAAAAGTGTGACATAGTAGTATAAAGTAAACTATACTGTATTGAGTTCTCTTATATCACTTAATATATAAGTATATCTTTTTTCTTAATATTTAGGCTTAAGTTATAACATCTGATAGTTAACTTTATTACAAATTGTTATTAGTGACAGAGAAGGATGTGTTTTTGGTAGTATATGATAGGTTGTTTAAGATAGTTTATTTTGTAGCAACAACAAAGGAAACATTAGCAGAGGAATTGGCAAGGTTGTTTAAGAATAATGTGTGGAAGTTATATAGGTTGCTTGAAAGTATGATATTGGATAGAGAACTATAGTTTATAGTAGAGTTAACTAAGGAGCTGAATATATATAATATGTTTTTTACATGTTAACCTTATGTAAGGAGATTTGCTCTTCTGGAGCTTTTCTCTTCTGTATTTTCCAGCTGATTCATAATTCATGACTCTTTTTAGTATTTGCATTTATCTGCTAATCCATTTTCTTGTACTCTAAATCTCTTTGAACTTTATACAAATATTCCTAACCATTGTCACATCCCATTCTATCTATCCATTTCTGGATAATGCTTACTGTTATGACTTAAGCCCAAAGGTTTAGGATGAAAGACCACTCTTGTATTGAGTAACACAAGAGAACTCGATAGAGTTTCTAAGTACAAGATGGCTACCTTATATACATACTACTGATGGTCTATGCTACACTCCTTTAGCCCTACCCTAATGACCATGTATTTGTCTCAAGGTCGACATATATTAACCATGTTGTATGACATCATTGTTTCTAGAACCTTCTATGTTGTTCCATCATAGTACATAAGTGTGTGACTGTGACCTGTGACATCACTTTTTGTCTTCTTTGTCTATATTAAAATAAAGAAAAAATAAATTCAAAATAAAATAAAGAAACCTAAAAGAAAAGAAAAGTAAAATAAAACCAAGTTTATTGTTCACAACTCTAACACTTACTCCCTTATCCATACTTTCTAAACTCTTTCAGTATAGATCATCTTCTTTTATTTTCTCTTAGATATCCTCACTGGTCCTTGGCTAAACTTTATGGACTTTCATTACTGACATCTGAGGATTATTAGTAAACCAGAGTAACTCACTTAATAGTCTCTATTCCAGATAACTATTCTAGATAGTATATCTAGTATATAAACTGGTAGTTTATACTGTATTAGCTTTATTCTGAAAATTAACCAAAAATGACATCCTCTTTTGGTGTTAGCAACAACATACCTTGCCACTTTTGTTGTAGCAACCAGCACTAGTAATGGAAAAAGTATATAAACTTACATGGAACTGGTATATCTCTATTACTCTCATATTAGGATTTACAAGAAGAACTTGACAGAGAATCTCTTACTATAATATATACTATATATATTATGGTCTGTGCTCTGCACTAGTTATCCTACCCTAAAGCTACATATGTTGTTTATGAGTTCACCATACTTTAATCATAAAATAGATATACTGTAGCCATGTCTCATTATACTAGAATCTTCTATTATTTTTTAGACCTATGAAATCATCTTATGTGACATAGTCACATACATTAATTATGTGATCCTCCATTACTAAAATAGAAGAAAACTAAAAAGAACTAAAACTTTCTAATGTCCCTGAGACTCTAAGTTCTCTTTCAAAATATGTAACTTATATGACTTATAGAGATGCAATATACAAGCCAAAGTTAAAGATTTATTTATATTCTTAGATAATATACAAATGACTTATTTGAACTTCCAAGATATCTTATTTATACCTCTACATATTATAGTAGTCATATTTAGAATGAAAGTATTAATAGAAAGTGAAATATGAGAAAAGTTGAAGTTCTGAATATAGATACTTAGAATAGTATACTACACTAGTTGATTTTCAAGATAAAGAAACACAGAGTATCTATCTATCTTAAATACTATATTTAATGATTGGATAAGATAGGTAACTACTCTCAATACATGTTTGATTCTTTTCTAGTTATAATTCTGAGAATTACTACTATACAAATAATATAAGATAATATTTTCTCTTTTTTCTATATTATACTATATAGTCTTAGTCTTAATTCCAAGCATTATAGCTTTGAACTCATAATTATAGATAACTAGGCTAAGTGAGATCCTTTAGACTTATACTTTTTTTAGGATATTCAAGGACTGTCAAAAATTACATACTCATACAAACAGCTATCTACTCTCTAGATTTCTAGTTACCTACAGCTAAGCATGAACAGAATCAGTAGTAGCACAAAGCTAGTTACTCACTATTACTGCCACTATCTACTGCAAATTTGAATTTACAAAATTCTGCAGTGATCTTACTGCTACCACATATCATAGATATACTGCAGAATACCTTTGCTTCTAAGCAAATACCAACATTATTAGCTGCAACTACTAGAACTACAAACCAAATAGTTAATACCTACTTCAAGACTACTGTTACACAATTAGCCCTCTCAATAATCCTGGTTCTTGAAGCTGAAAATATAATTGTTGAAGTAATTGTACAGTGGATTCAAACTTGCAAATTCTTCTTTATCCACAGAGAAATACTGGTTGCTAACTAAGTCAAACTAGCTACTACCACCTCTGTTGACTTAAAAATTCAACAGTAGTACTTAGTGAATAAGAAAAACTATAATAGTCTCTTCTTCAATGCAAAATTTTGCAATGTCTTTTTCCTAGCTAGACAGAAGTCCAAACAGCATCACCACCATCTTTGTTTTTATTAGAATTATCTCCCCCGCTGGGAATAGCAAACACAAGTTTGTAACATCAATGCCTCCCTTCATAAAACAATATATTATATTACTACATTCATAATATGTACCTAATTAGAGGCTCTCATCAATAAGAAATTTTAACTAAGCCTAGAGAGTAAGCCAGTATCTAATCTTGTAATCTCTCAGAACATAGCTGCTACTCTTAAAACCAAAACTTATATAGAGAACAAGAGTCTTTGCTACTAGCTTCAACAAGTCAAGACTTGTGACAAGTGCTTAACTGCAGTGTGAAAGACTACAAAAAGAATTGAAAAGGCTGTGGTAGCTGCAGACCACCTCAAATATTGAAACAAAAGAACTACTATCAACTATATAATTCTAACAACAAGTCAGCTATATAGTAGGACACTTTCCAAACTCACAGACAATAAATGTGCTCTCTTTGAAACAGCATTAGGGTTGTTTTAAATGCTGATGTTTTTATGCTGAATATACTAGTACCAATTGTATAGCTGGATTTCTCTCAGCAACAAGATACCAGACTGTCAAGATCGTTGACAGTGGACTTTATCTTATTTTCTCTTTTCATTTTTATTTTACTTTACTTTTCTTTTTCTTTTTCTTTTTTCTATTTTTAGAACAACTCAGGTTAGGGTTTATCAGTCACGCTGTCACATCAGTCA
>Ga0157364_1007008_pt1 | contig 11634 bp, 4 predicted proteins | sample AttsexASBM2_FD_111476 | JGI IMG/M metagenome (GOLD analysis project Ga0157364, IMG submission 111476) | Fungus gardens microbial communities from leaf cutter ant in Ribeirão Preto, State of São Paulo, Brazil - Atta sexdens ASBM2 | ecosystem: Host-associated > Fungi > Mycelium > Unclassified ...
GACACGTTCTTTCACTAATAACGGCCTCACCATAAGTATTTGAGAGCATTCGATGAGCCTCAGCCGCAGATTTCTTCATATTGAAGCAAAAAATTAAAACCTCCCGCAAATGACGAGAATTTGACTCGTAAACTGACTGATTTTCAATCGAGAATAACTTTATGATGCAGACACAAATCGACTAATGTTTCTATAGGGTTATGTTGACAGATGCCCAAGTTTATTGTATGACGTCTATGATCTATTTATTTCGACCACCATTTACCGCTAAAGCCATCTATAGGCGGAAGCAAAGTTGTACACCTAATATATCATCAGAACTTTTCGGAAAGCGTTAGGATACATTCAAAATTATACAAAAAGTATCATAAAATTAGAATAGAATAGAACTCTTTAATCGAACAGTGTCTCGTACCTTTCCCCCCTTAGAAGTACCTTTCGCGATCATTAAATATTGTTTAAAAAATTAATAAATAGCTAAAATGATGAAGGTATCGATTATGTAAATTTTCACGAAACTTTCATTTTTTCACTTTTCGTACGTATTTTACGTACGTATACAATCTCACGTTTCACTTTCAAATGATATCAGACTTAGTGATTATATAAGAAAATTATGAGAAAGTGAAATCAGATGTAAGGAAATTACGAGAAAGTGAGATCATTACGACGAATTTACATCGTACCTTTCAAATTTATGATAATTTAACAAGTGTTCACGAGTGTATGTACATACAAATATGTATGCACGTACATACGTATTGGACAGGAAATCACATTGTGTTCATTATTTGTTGTTCCTTATATATATAATCGAAAATAATAATGAATGTATAATAACTCAAAAACAAAAGGAAATACTGTTAGACATAATATCAAAAAATTTGAATATTGTGGGGAAGAGTGTCGCAAAATTCTCAGAGCCGTATGGAACTGGTAAAAACATGTTATTTCATTACTCTTATTCTTGATTGTATATAGTAAATAAATAATATGTATTTAAAACTCATAGAAAAATGTATGGGAGAAGCACAAAGTTTAAATTATTCCGGATTGGGACCGGAGAAATCTTCATCTAAAATTCATGGAAAAAAGTTATTTTTTTTAATCTGTTTCATAAATCTCTATTTTTAATTATAATTTTCAATTTATTATAATTCTTAATTTTTAATTTTCATGTGATTTTTATGCACTTTATATTTTTATCTTTTACTCATATATTTAATTTAACATCACGTAAACCTTTTCTTAATATGTGAAGTTTTCGCCTATCAACTGCATGTTCTTCCTTTTCGTTCGCACCATTTATGGCGAGAAACCACGTAATATCCATTTCAAATATATATTTCAAATAGATATTCAAATTTGATATTGGTCGAAAGCGAGAGAGTTCTAGTGCAGTCTAATGCAGAAACAGACTAAAAAATCAAAAAAGCTAGTTTATATCAATTTACTAAAAAAAAAAAAGTTAATTTCACATTTCGTTACTTGCCGAAAAATTTCTCGTGAACTATTTCACATTTTATAACAGCCAAAAAAGTTACTTAATCGCTTATTCATTACATTCACGTGAATTTGTTCACTTTTTGTGTATTCATTACTAGGGAAAACGTTACATAATCGATACCCAGGATTCTTCGGAAAACGATAGGATTCGTTCAGAACTATACGAAAAATACTATACGAAAAATATAGAACTAGCAGAACTGTTTGAAATCCGACAGCGTCTCATGTTTGTTTCCGTAAAATTATTTTTTGGGGGAAAAAAATTGTTTAAAAATTTAAATAACAATTTTATGCGTCAGAACTCTTTGTAGAATTATGTTTTTTTTTCAAATCCTATAAGAAATTGTGACTGGAATCTTCTTTAGGAGTAGTTAGCTTTGTGTGAACCTGGCGTCTCATTTTGAATTTTGGTTTCTACGCCTTAATGGCGGAACTATTTATTTATCTTATATAGAATTATAAAACTATTAAAAATAAACTCAGAATTCTCAATATTTAATGAGTTTCCACCAAGTGAGACGTTAGCTTCACACACACACTCCCCTTTTAAAAAGAAATCAATTTTTTTAGATTTCTGAATAGATTTTCAATAATTGCAGAGTTCCCGATAGTTTTAAGAAATAGTTCTGGCTATTAAAAGCATGAAAATGCAATTTAAAGATACGGGGGACTAACTTCACGCAGCCCTCATTTTTGAAAAAAATAATTTTTCATTAGAGTTCTGGATAGATTTCGAATAGTTCCAGAGTTCTTGATCTAAATAATTCTGTTTAAAAAAGTAAAAAAAAATGTGATTGAATATCCAAAAGGGGTATCCAATCTATAGGTATCCAATAAATATAGGCATAACTTTAAAGATATTAGTTTAATTCAATTTTCTCATTAAGATTTTTTATAGAATTCCGCGGGGGTTACCCAGAATACTGTCAGAACTCTTGAATAAATTTTTTATACTTTAAAATTAAAAAATCAACACCTATTATCACTTGTAACTTTTCCAATTTTAATCACACGAATTTTTGTCATAAATATTTTCAATAGAACTTTCAACAGAACTGTCAAAATTCTTCAAAAAATTTTCTGTAAAATGAAAAACGATAATTAAAATAAGAAAATTTTTTGAAAAGTTCTGACAGTTCTGTTGAGAGTAGCCCCCGCAGAGTTCTAAAAAATCTTAATGAGAAAATTGGATTAAACTAATATTTTTAAAGTTGTGTCCTATTTATTGGTTACCTTTTGGATATTCAATCACATTTTTTTTTACTTTCTCAAATAGAACTATTTCTAAAATAGATCAAAAATTTTGGAACTCGAAATCTATCTAGAACTCTAATGAAAAATGATTTTTTTTAAAAATAGGCTGCGTGAAATTAGCCCTCCCTGTCTTCTATCTTTAAATCGCATTTTTTACGCCTTAATGACCAGAACTATTTCTTAAAACTATCAGGAACTTTGAAACTATTCAGAACTCTAAAAAAAATTGATTTAAAAAAAATGGGAGGGCTAGCTTCGTAGGATTGTCCAGGACTGATAGACGATAAGCACGGAAGGTCGTAATGTGCGAAATTAAGCAAAATATGTCATGTGTGTGAATCAAAGATGATCAATTTTGTTACAGTGTGCGCACATGTACATTTATTACATCTTTGGTAGAGAATATGACTGTGACGGATCTCGATGCACGGTTAGTATACCAGAAAAAAATAAATGCGTGTTAATATATTTGTATATATGATAATTAGTATTATACCAATTGTTTTTTTCACCCCGAATACAAAAATACTTCTCATGCAGATGTTGCAAATTCGCATATCTTATAATTTTCTAGATGTGACGTTATGTATTTAACATAAATATATATATGAAAATGTGAATGTTGATTGAAAAAGATGTGGCACAAGTAGAGAAGTTCTAGAAGAAATCTATGTTACGAGAAAAACATTCTTCTAATTAATGTCTACTATTGTAAAATATGTTAAAACATACATATTTAGTACAAAAAAAATAACTATTTCACAAGATTTGTCGTAACAAATTATTCTGTTAAAATAATATGTAGAAAATATTTTAACATACGATTATATATGTAATTTAATTTAGGGCGTAACTGTGTTGAAACTGTTCAAAATATTGATATAAAATATATTTTCGCTCACTGACAAGAATATTATAAGTTTGATCATTGGACACAATAATGAAAAATGTATTTTATATTAATATTTTAATATTCCATGTTAATGTCAGAGGAATTCCTTTATATACGGAAATATCTTCAAGAAGATATTTCCGTATATATATTTTACAAAATAGCATAATTTCGTATAACCATAAGATTTTGAAATTTTCTATAAAAGAATTTATTTTTAATTATAGTTTATGTACCCTCATTTTTAGATGAATACGTATTATAAATACACACTGATGATTCATGTAAGATTTTGTGCTTAGAGGAACTGCTAAGAGGAATTTTCCACTCGGCAGAATTTTTTTTGAAGGGATAAAGTATAAAGAAATATAAGTAACTTAAACAATATAAGGCTAAGAACCACTTAGGATAATGTGTGAGTATAATATTATTATAAACAATCTAAATCCGTACAGACGTTTCGATCTTGGGTCCTTTTCAATGTTAAAAAATAATAAATTTAAAAATGTTATCGGTAACTACACAAGATGTTCAATCATTAAAATATAAAAAGCGCATGTTGGAAAGAATAATTGTGGCAAGATACGGCCTAGATTCAAGCATTCACATCGGAATTAATTGTTAGTCGATTCCAGAAGTCACATAATCGTATGAGGTCTATTATACAGTGAAATTTTTCTTGAATTTAATAAGTTGATACAGTGAACTTAATGTAATATAGATGCATACATGCTTCATATTCTTTTTGCATCTGCTGATTAGATCGTCCAAATTAATTGAAAAAGAAAAAATTGAATTCTAAATGTAATTAAAATACAGCTAAACTAAAATTGAAATATAAGTAATTAATCAAACAATTTTTACTTACAGTAGATAATTCTAAAATCATGATACTTAATGTTTTAATATTAAATATTTTTGAACATATTTTTGAACATGTTAAGAATTTTAACAATATTAAATGTCATACGTATGGAATACATTTTAATTTTGTGTTTATCATAAACTATATTTTATATTAAACACAATAGTTAATTAATGTTCACGTAACCAAATTCTTTGAAATAAATTTTTTCGTTCGTTCGTTCCCCCTTTTTTTTAGTAAATTGTGTAAATAAATTGAACTTATTACTTCTGTCTGATTATATTTTGTTATTAAAGACAAAATGTCTGGTAATTTTGTAAATGTCTGGTAATTTTGGGTCTGACAATCCTAGATAGCACGGGGCCACATAGTTAGGGTTTCTTACCCTATCCGGCTGCATATACGATTCTCAAAATTAAAAAGGACAACCACCGCGGAAGAAATATCCACTGCTTTGGCAAAAGTGAGGGGATGCTGCCGGATGATATTCGTACAAGACTTGGTCAGATGCACATCAAGAGAAAGGACAGTAGGGCAAAATGTTCAATTATCGCACAGTGATTAGGGCAACGGAATCATTTAAGATCCAGATGAATTGAGCCCTGGCGGAAGTGACTCTATTCGGAGCTCCTCCAATGCTTCCGCTGCCTGACAAGAGGACATACGGAGGAGTGGAGCCTTGACCACGTCAAGGAATTGCTGTATGAATTACGGAGAGGGAGTGACATTTAGCGAGGGACATCCACACTATCCTCTGTGCTAGAGGGAAGGAATAGAGCACGGGTGGATCATTGCCTGGGCTCAATAGTCTGTCCCTCCTGTGCATCCGAGGATACCCTCTCTTGTCACTAGTGAAGAGGCGACCTCTCTCATGGAATGGGCTTTTAGATACCTTTTCAGAGGGAAGGGGAGAAAAGATCAAATCTACATTGCGCAGGTGGGGGCCTCTTCATCGTTCTCCTGAAGTAAGATTTGCCTGAGGAAAAATTTAGAAATCAAGATTTTGTACGTACAATCAAAATTTTGTTGATATGTAACTAACAAACATGTTTTTATTTTTTTATTTAGAAATTATTATAACTTTGATTATTCTAACTTCTTTGATTAATCTAAATTGCTTTGATGTAAATAGAGTTATGACAATTCAGTTATGCAGTATGCTTAAATTGAATCTACAAACTCGATTTATGAATAGAAAAACCGAATGTGAAGTGTCGCACGTAAAAATGCCCCCCCCCCCTTCCTTCGTTGTGCTGAGAACTTTGAAGATTGTGCTAACTTTTTTTGACTAGCACAACTTAAGTATGCAGTTTTATGCTATTTGAATGACTGATGCGAATGTAAGCCTTAGTTATATTCAGAATTGTCATATTTGTTGTCATATGATTTCTGTTATTATTATTATTTAAAGATACCACTTTAGCACAATTAGAAAAATTTAAAAAAAAAACGCAAAATACAAAAATCTTTTTTTTTATGTTTTTTTTCATAATACGATTTTAATATTCGGGCACAATGTAGCACAAAAAAATAAGTTTATTCTCTCTTAAAAATTTGAGGCATTTCTAACTTAGTATAAGCACACCAATTATCTCTTTTTCCTGATTATCGTGATTACATTTTTAATGTATTACAAGTAATTAAATTTGTTTTATATAAAAATGACGAGATGGCCGATATACTTACTCGGTAGTTTCAAGGTATTGGAAGACGCGGTAGACGGGGCGTCGATACATGAAGAGGTGATCCTCGACACGCTCCACCATCATCCTAAAACCACTTCATTCGAAACGAGAACCACTTATCACCACCTACTACTTATCACTGTTTCCACGACCGTTTCCGATGGAACACAGCACAGTGATGAAATACACGATATCATCAGAATGCGACAATCCAAATAGACATGTATCCTCGATGAGAAAAGTTTTCATCTGCTTCTGATCAAAGTTCAGCTGCTCATGTTTTGTCGATGCGCACTTTCGTTCTTTGAAACGGAACTGGATCATCAATTAAATCAAAGGACTCGTCGTACAAAAGATTAGTAGTATTGTTGTAGCACAACAAGACGGAATCAAACGTATGTTCGAATCGATTTTCTATTTTCACAGACTGTTATTTCGCGCCCATTCTCTCGCTTACCGCATACTGCTGATCCCGCCGAATCGATACTCCAGCACAAACAGTCGAGCGACATTCAAGTATACTAGAGGACTGTGTCTTCCAATGTATTTTTCTTCGATCAATAATTCTCAGCTATCCTCTCAATGTCTCGTTTTTTCTGTTCGATTATATTGATCGTTAAATCTAATTGTAATAGAGGAAATATAACAATCATCAAATGTTTACGTTGTAGACACGATTAAGATAAATTGGCAATGATAAGAATGTATAACATCCATTGTAAAAAAAAACGTACTTTAGGGTACTATCACATTTCGTTTCCTCAGTTATTCTTAATTTATATTAAAAAAATCGAATATTACATTATCTCATAAATTGATTCAAGGAAATTGCTCGTAAGTTATATCCTCGCGTATAATGCACGCGAGGATATAATTACGAGCAATTCGAGTAAACAACAGTTAGATCGATAAATTTGTATTCTTGTTGTATCATGCTAATTTAATACATGCGGTCTAGATTTTTTGTTACAATTTTACAATGCGATCTTTTCGAAGAGAAGGCAGAAGCAAAATTGCCATAAGTATCTTTCGAACGCGTAAAATTGTGAGATAACACGAGGCAGATCATCGTTAACTATGTTCGACAATTGAAAAATGATTTGCTGTCTCCTTAAGAAGTCTGATATTGATGAGAGAATCGCGTGCAGACAAGTACACATACGAATTTATTTAACCTATCCCAAACTACGGGAGATCGCCTAAGTTCATCCGCAGTCATTGCAGCCAATAACCGCAGTGCAACCCCTGCTATCGAGCCAGACTAGTATGTAAATGTCGATATTTTTACTCCACGTCAAAGTCATACCCAGTTGCATATATTAATAATTACTTTTCAAAATATAATTTCAATTAATTATATTATATTATTATATTCTTGCTTTAAATTAAATATTATTATATTTGTGCTTTTAATATTATGATACGATATTCGGATTCTTCTTATGATAATTCTGACTCGCTTGTTTTATACAAATTCTTGTATACGCCTCAAAAATCAATAACAAACCCGACGAAATTGCTCTGTCTATCTCTTTCTATCTCGTTTTATCTAGTCCTCATAAAATTTTACAAAGTTATACTGAATAGTTTGAGTAGTTTGAAATTTTGTAATGAGAATTCTAAGAGTACGTTCCACTTGAACGCTTAAAACGCGTGCAAGCATTTGTTTTTGCTTAACATTTGATAAACAATAAGGATAAAAGTATCCCATGTTATTATCAAGAAACATTTTCTCTTTTTCGAATTCCCTTCTATTATTAAATATTTTTTTATAAAAAGAATTTTGTGCTATAATGCTTTATAATATAAAAAAACTTTAAGAAAAAAGAAAAACGTTAATATACACCATAAATCTTCAGATTTTATTAACGACGCGATATTATACAGGATATTCATTTTGAATAATGCAAGCAAATATTTTGAAAAATATAGAAGATATGGAAAAACATTTTAAATAAAAGTATGATTTGAATTGAATTTTAAAGGAGACAAATAATTAAAAAAGATATGCAGTTGCATATTGTAAATTGCATAATTTTTTGAAAATCAACTATGTATTTCCTTTGATTCTCTCATCTCATTATTCTTATAAAATAGTATTAAAATATAGTTATCAAAAAATGATTTATGCGATTTGATTTTATATTTGCTGGACGAATATATCAGAATAAATTTTAAATGATCTCGTAAACTTGATTTTTTGATAAAACACTTTTATATAAAGAATAACCAAAAGAATTATGTAAAAAAAAAATCATACAATTTCGTGTAAAAAATATCTAGCAACCTTATGACCTTGAAAAGTTAATTTCCTCGCAAATTGATTCTACTTTTGTCAGATACACTTCGGATCATACAGCTTTTATCTAAAACGTTTTTCTATATTTTCCATATTTTTCGAGATATTTGCCTGTTGTATTTAAAATGGAAAATTTCATGTCTCCAAAAGATTAAAACCTTAGAAAATTTAGAAAAATATATTTAAAAAATACGAAAAATAAATGCTATCTTTAATGAAACAAAAAAGTTATGAGGAATATTATATCCTCGATTTTATAGAATTTTGCCGTTCGCGTCATCGACTGAATATAACCTTGACATCGCGCTATGAAATTCTCATCCTCTCCTCAGGTTATCCAAGCTTTAACCCCGAATACTTCCGCTAGACGCTAGAAGTGAAAACGATCTCTCAGGATTTGACTTCCCCCACATTTATTCACACATTTAATATCGCCATAGTCGTAAAATTGAAATAAAAAAAATTTAACTTTATTACTTTAGAAATTCCTTTTCTCTATAAAGTTTTTAATAGGAACAAGAAGAGATTTATTTAAAATGTTAAATAATGATATTTTTTCCGCATTCATTTAATTTGATAAGAAAATTTTCAATTAAAAAATTTACTAAGTTTTCTCAATAGAAAATTTCGAGACATGTTATAAGATTTTTTATAAGAAATTTTTATCGAATCGTATCTCACCTTCCTTTTCAATGAAACAATCATTTCGTCAGAAACATTCTACTCTAGGCGATTTAAAAGATCTCTTTTTCACTTCCTTCCATTTTCTTTCGAATATCTCTTCAATTTCTCGACTACCCTTCGCGCGTCCTCGACACTACTCCATTAATTTTTATCCGTTCGCAAAGATCATCTCCCACTATACCAATATACCAATCGCTCTCAAAATCACTGTAAATATTTTAATGATCCTTTCTTGAAATCACAAATTTGGCTTCACGTCACGATTTCCACCGTAATGGTACCGCGTGATATCTCTGCAAGTCGGGCGTTGCGACGCAAAGCGACCTTGACTTGCTCGAAGGTCCCCGGGTTCCGTGGACGCGCAACGTCGCGATGTTGCAAACGAATCGGTGAATGGATGGACGGACGAACGGACGGAGCGCCTAGCGTCGGTCGGTGGGCGTCGGTGCAACGATCGGACGAGGACGGAAAGAGCAGAGTAGCAACGGCCTAGCAACAGCGTGGATGACGCGCGTCTACAGCATCGTCGGCGTCGTCGCCGTCGTCAGGTATACATTTTGCCGGTTCAAGGGGAGCAGGCGCTTTACTGGGTGCGGCAGGCTGCGCCGCGACGTCCAGCGTCCTTTCCCCGTTGCGACTCCCTCCTTCTCTCTCTCTCTCTCTCTCTCTCTCTCTCTCTCTCTCTCTCTCTCTCCCTCTCTCTCCCTTCCCTGTTTCTATGTTAACGTTTAACCGACATCGACATGCTGCAACCCTTGCATGGCTCTACGAGATCTCGTGGACATTGACGCACCGCGTCGAGACGCGCCACGTTGCACTGGGGTAAATGTCTACGATGGAATCTGCTGTAATAACGCGTATATTGAATTTCGTAAGTGGCATTGATACGTTCACTAAAATTTCATTTTCGTTTTTAAATAGATTCAAATATTCGCAATATTTACAGAATGTGAACATAAGATATAGTTTCAAATCAAACAATATATTGTATGACTTTATATGTAAATTGACAGCTACGTGATACGCATGTATTCTGATTCAGCTCATACTTTGTATAAAATATTTATCTTCATATTATAAAAAGCTGAATATATGTAAGAAAAAATGTAATAAAATAGGAAGGAGAGAGAGAGAGAGAGAGAGAGAGAGAATGCATGAATGAATGACTCTTTATTTAGTTTTTAAGAATACATAATATATTTTAAAAATATCTTTTACAAATATATCTTTTACAAATAATCTTAATTTGAATAGCATTAAATATTATATATATTCTCTTAACATTTTGTTAAACGGCTCACAAGTCTTTTACACTACTTCAATTCATACGATAAGGCGTTATACTTAGGTCTTCATAAAATATACTCTTTTACGTACTTTTTGTTCTATGGAATTTTACTGTACACTAACAATGAAAGAAAAAAATGGTTGCAACTATAACTTAATTATAATTTATAGTCATTTTTTTGGATCAATTATAAATTTATAATGGTTTTAACCATGCACATTATAGTTTCAACATTGAAATATGATTTTAATTATGACATGCATTAAGTTTTTCCATACTATGCAAATTAGTTTTTTCATATCTCTTGGTTATTATTATTATATAAACAGTTAGCGAATGTTAAGAAAATAGTTATATAATTACGATTAATGACGATTGCATTTATTATATAAAAGTGATTATTTTTATTTACGATTCGTATCTTAACATTTTACTGTGACTACATTTACATAGCTTGATTTACGTCTAAGTTATAACATCGATGTTATAACTTCGACGTAAATCGAATTACGTGTGAACGTAATCTATATTAATAGTTTAGATTCATAATTCATAATAATTATATAATTATATAATTATATAATTATATAATTTTCCCATATTTGAGAGAACATATAAGGTTATTATTATCAATATTATAAAACCGTAAAACTAAATCTCTACCGATGTGAACCTGGCGCCCAACTTTATTAAAAATAAAAATTAATACCGTAGGGGATTTGTATTTCGTTTGTACCGATCATTATTTCGTTTATATCTCAAATAGTTAACAAAAAGTCAAAAATAAAAATTGCCAGCGCGAAACTTTAAGAGTTTTTTAATTTCATTTATGCCATTCGAAAGAGAATTCTTTCTACCCGTTTGTACCGCTTTTATTTTCGTTTGTACCTCTGGAGATACAGTGCTTTTCAAATTTTGCAATCGCCATATTGGAAAATTAGCCAATTTTCAAGATATCGAAATGGGACCAACGGCATTCAAAAGAGAATCGTTTGTATCCATTTGTACCTCTTTTATTTCGGGTACAAATGATTCTCTTTCAAGTGCCGTTGATGTGAGTCTTTAAAAATGATCAACTTCCCTTCTTGGCGCATTTCCGAAATTTTGAAATCGTTGTATCTCCGTTGTAACTCCTTGAGATACAAACGAAAGTAAGAGAGA
>Ga0157364_1007009_pt1 | contig 11633 bp, 7 predicted proteins | sample AttsexASBM2_FD_111476 | JGI IMG/M metagenome (GOLD analysis project Ga0157364, IMG submission 111476) | Fungus gardens microbial communities from leaf cutter ant in Ribeirão Preto, State of São Paulo, Brazil - Atta sexdens ASBM2 | ecosystem: Host-associated > Fungi > Mycelium > Unclassified ...
TATTACAAACAGGAGAAACACATAAAGCACAAATTGGTGGAGATATCTACAGTATATCTAAAGAATTACAAAACATCATATATAGAGAAATAGAATATCAAGAACATCATATTCAAGTGTTACTAGCTGATAAATTGGATTATTATAAAGGAAAATATGGAGAAGCAGTAGATCAACATATCCAAACATTACAAAACACATATTAAGATTCATATTGAGATATATCATAACCCATGATTATTGATAAAATAAAACAGAGAGAAGACATCATTCAAGATGAAGAAGTGTTATTGTACAAACCATATGACATATTCTCATCAAGTTCAAGTAAAACCCTATTTCCAGATATACAAATGCTATAAGATAAAATCAATAATTTGTAGAAGGCACTAAAAATACTACAAGTACTGATCAAAACAATTTCATTCTTACCTCCAAGTCACTATAAAACAATTCAAACAAATGGAGAAAAGAACAAGACATATTGGAATAATATTACATATCAATTTTTGCAGCAAAAACACAATGCAGACATTGAGGAATCCCTATCAAAATCTATATGGGAGGACCACTACATGAATCATTCTTCATAGCTGACTCTGTACAAGAATAGCTTATCATAGGACCTACCAAAAAAGATGGTAGCAACATATGTAGTTGGAGATTTAACTCTGATGAATTCATGAGAATATGAACATTAAAACAGAGGTATTGTTATGATCACTAAGATCTATACCTCATATTCTCCAGGTGTTTGCCTTATGTTGGACATGTGTTGGAGTTCATTTCATACTTCACTCATATTTAACTATACCTTGCATTTCCCTCATGTAGTAGTAGAGATCTCCTCATGTTTGTCTTATTTCATCTTCATTATTTCCTTAAGGATTCCTTACTTATTTCTCATGGTCTATAGGTATGTATAGTAGTAAATACCATTCTCTATCTTGATACTTTACTAATTGATCATCTCCTTTATCCTTTTTCAAGTCTTTGTCCTAGTTGCAATCTGAGCCAAGCTTAGAATCATAACATATTATCACTTTTGGGCAAGTTTCAGAGAGTTCTAGCAGCCTGAGAAAAACTGGCAAGATGAGTATTGGTTGGTATCTTCAGTCATAATATTTGACTTGAGGAGTATCTTCAGGATGCATCATCTGGGATAGATAGTGTTGTTGAAAGTTCTAAAGGAGCTTTACAATATATTCACTATATTTTGCAAAGAAGCTTGTTATACAGTATAAGGTTTACTGTTTAGGAGTGTATTAGCAAGGAAAAGCATTTGCAAGCAGATGTTATTCTATATTAATATTATTGTTTCTACACTTTCTCCTGATTCCTGAAGCCAATATTATCCCCTTTAAATTTTTTAGTACACAGTTAAAAGTTAATGTTGCATAGTTTTTGTTACACCCTAGCATAACCTTATCTCTACTTGACCTCTGTTAACAGCATAGCACATAAGCTGAAGCCAAGGTCATTCTGAAAAGCCTACATCACTATGTACTTTGTATGGGGTCTCTGCACCTAGTATAACTCTGAGCCAACCCTATAGGCTTTCATCTTCTGGTATGAACCATATCTAATAGACATAGTACATTTACTAAAGCTAAGTTCATCCACAATCTATATCCACACATCACAGATAATGTTCCCATATCTCATTCAATATCTTTTATAATTTTCTCACAAATTGTTTTCCTTCCAAGCATGATACTTATCTGATATCATAACAAATAGAGGTAAAGTGTAAATCTATTAGACCTAGTTCACACCTTGTTATCCAAGATTTAATGAGATCTTTTGAAAGTCCAAATAACTTACTATGCATTATCTAAGAGTGTGGAAGACAGGACCAGAATGACCTTTGGCTTCAGCTTATATACTGCATCTCTACAAGTCATACTAATTACATATTTTGAAAGAGTACTTGGAGGACTTAGAAGATTGAGACTACCAAAGAGTGTTAATTTTCAGAATAAGCTATTACAGTGTAAACTACTAGTTTATATACTATGTATACTATCTAAAGTATCTATCTGGAATGGAGATTACTAAGTAAGTTACTCTGAATACTGGTGATTCTCAGATATCAGAAATAGAAGTCTATGAAGTTGGTAAGGGTCCAGTAAGGATGTTTAAGGTGAAATAAAAACAGTTGATCTACACTAGAAGAGGTTAGAAAGTATAAATGACAGAGAAGATGTTATCCATAGGTTAGAATGAATATGGCTAGAACAAAATCTGTGTCAGGTGCAGTTTACACTAAAAGGCAAAAGCCTATAGAGTTTGCTCAGTGATATATATAGAGTATGGAAAACTTCACGCTAGAAGTTCAGTGATGTAAACTTGCTAGAATGACCTTGGCTTTAGCTTACATGCTATGCCATCTGTCTGTTGTGTGGTCACAACTTCAGAGAATTAGACAAAGTCTAAGGTAAGAGTGAGTACTAATATTAGTATATTACTATTGAATACTGGAGACCAAGTTTAATAAAAGTTTATCTTCATTGATTATCAGACTAGCAAATTATAGTATAGCTACTAGTCTCATGTACAAGTGAGACATATAAAAGATACTAGGAGGTTTTGGTATATGACCTTAAGTAGAGATTTTAGTAATGAAATACTGAAAGAGATTGGATAGAAAAATGCTGGTATGAAAGACCAAATTCAATAGGAGTATCTCCATTATAGAAGACCAGATATCCAGATTATTGCATTATTGCCATGGGAACATGTTTTTAGAATGGTTGGATCTGACATATGACAATGTAACAAAACCTTACAGAGAAGGATATACTTTAAAATAATGATAGAAGCTAACCTTTATAAAGTATAGCTTGAATAATAAGTGTTATTCTCATAGAGAAAAATATGACCCAGAAATAGTGAGTTTAACTATCTATAAAAGAGGATATTACTTAAGATAGATAAGTGTTATCTTTGTAGAGAAAGATACAACTCAGATATAAGTTGAGCATTATCCATGTTAGAGACAGATATAACTTGAAGTTCAAACTATAATGTTACTACCACCTTTAAGCCATAATGACTAGAGTGGAAAAACAAGAGAACTTAATAAGAAGAATTAAACTACTACTTATACAAGTTGTATTTGGTCTGTATGCTGTAAACTAGGTCTTATCTCAATATTTATGATGTAATGTGACTCTAGAATCTTCTACCAAGTTCCATATTATATAATTGTAATATGTGACTTTTTTTATGGATGCTAAGGATAATTCACACTCACTAAAAGTATTTGCAAATATAATATAGAAGATAGAAAATAGAAACTGGACTTAGCAACTGTGGAGTAGAGGTCAGAAGTGATGCTACATGGATAATTGGTCTTGGCTTCAACAGATAACATTGCACCTAGCCTATGTATCAAATAACCATTTTTCTAGGGATTGGGAGGTTTCAGAAAAGAGTTAAGACAAGTGTAGCACAAATTCTAAGTTAATTATCAGATTAAGGAATAGTATATGATGGCTAACTTAAGTATGGAAGTGCAGATCTAATAATACTCTACTACTCCACATACTCTGGGTTGTTGGACACTGCAGAGATTGGTGTTCAGAACTCCATGGGATTAATGAGAACTGTAGAATTTGGTCTGATGAGGAATGCAAGATTTGGTCCTCATTGGAATGAAGTGTAATCTGCACTAGAAGAAGATGGAAAGGGTGTAGATTTTTTTTTGTTTAATCAACAATTTATTATACAGAACATGAGAGTAGACTATGGTAGCTACTTTATAACTATGTACAAAACAAGCAAACTACATAAAGAAAGAAACAGAAAAAAGAAGAGGAACTAAAAAAAAGAAAAAGAAAAAGAGAAAAATAAGATGTAATGATGAACCAAACACTTAAAAGATTGCTATCAAACAATCTCAACCACCTAATTGCATTATTGAATGCAAAAGCACTGTTATTGAATTTTAAGAAGAGAATGAAATAACTCAACAAGTCTCTTCTCAGATTCCAGTAATTGTTAAACCTTTGACACTTGTGGAGAATATGACATCTTGACTTGATAGGGTAAATACTACAAGAACATTTGAAGTCTTCTTTTAGAAAAAAACATAATCTATATTCCCCTATAGGGCTATGGTTCATAATAGCTCCTGTTGTTCTTGTATATAACAAATTGGAGTGACCTATGAATTTCAGCCAAGACCCTCCATTGATATAAGAAGGTTCAATGGGATTGTCATCATCATCAACAAGTTCAAGGAACTGCTGACCCTTTAGATTAGATGCTTGTAATGTTATTTTCCAGTTACAAATAGTATTGTTGCATTCACTTTTCTTGCTAAAGTCCTACAAAAGCTTGCCAGGAAGCAATGGCATTTGACAAAGAAGTCTGGTATCTCTGTCAACAGCTTTGAAGAGAGGCCAGTCACAATGGTTAGAATATTCCCAGAACTTGATTGAATTGTTTATATTGGCAATGAAAAACTTTTCAAGTTCTTTAGAGATAGCTGCCAACTGTAATTGGTATAGATGAGTAATTGAATCAAAGATCTTCTTTACAGCATGGATAGAGTCTGTGATGACAATGATTTTTGAAATTCCTAGTAAGTTAACAGCCTGATTGATGCCACATCTGATGGCAAATAGTTCAGCTTTAGTTGAAGTAACATTGGTAGTGTGATGAATAGTTTTAATAATGGGTCTGTCATGAACATGGATATATGCAATAGAGGTGGTAACATTATTCTTGATTCCCACATCAGAGATGATCAGAGTGTGTGAATAGTTTAATGAGGATGTGATAGCAATGTTGTTAAGTTTGTAAGAGTGATCTTCAAGATTGTTATCTTTATGTTTAATAACAGGATAAAAGAAAAAGTGACTAGAAAAGATATCAAAAAGATGCAAACCAGGAGAAAATTCTGAATTTAATGGATCAAAAGAAGAAAAAACTCCATTGAATCTATTATCTATGTCAACAATAATGTCTTTGATATTTTCCCTTTGATAGCAAGTTAGAAAGTCCAAGGAGAAAGAATAGTGGAGAGGGTTATTGGTAGGTCTTGACTCCAGTAGAAAGTATAAAATATGGTTGTGAGGAAGAGAGTGTGCTCTTAATTGAGCTCAACTACTAAGTTTATGAAGATAAAGATTGATGGAAATAAGCCCTGCAATGGCTTTGACACCAAAAGAAGGAGAAGTATAAAATATGCCAAGAATCCAAGTAGTGGCTCTTTGTTACATGTGGTTGAGTAATCTAAGTAGATATGATAATAGTGCTTTCTTGTAGAATTATAATTGAAACCTGTATAATGTGATAGAGAGGATACAACTCTTATAAAGAAGTTGTTTCTGTTGAGAAATAAGGCCTCAGATAGAGTTGCCAAGGATTTTCATACACTTAACAGTTGAAACTGCCTTGTTTGCATAGAAGTTGATGTGTTGGTGGAATAACAGTTTCCTGTCAAAGATGAAGCCTAGATATCTCCAAGTGTCTTTGGGCTTCAATATAGGGCCACTGATCATTGATAAATCAAGAGAGGAAGGATTGAATGTTCCTTGAGCTCTGGAAAAGTAGAAGACTTCCATCTTTCCATGTTCAAGTATGAGGCCAAACTTGTCCAAAATAGATGAAACAATGTTATAATTACAAAAAAGATAAGAACTTGAAACTGTAAAAGATTTACTCTGGGCAATGAATAAACCATCATTAACAAAGGATAAAATAGAAATTGGAATTTTTAGATTTTTTGAACAATTTTCAAGGATGTGAAAAACTGGAGAAATATATAAGATAGATAAAATAGAGAAGAGGACTAAGTCTTGTCCCATACCAATGTCAACATTGAAAAGATGAGAAGAAAAATTGTTTCAACAATACTTTATTTACCTATCTATTAGATAATTTGAGAAGAATTGGATGACTTTAATGTGAACTCCAGCTTTTTTCAGAATAAGTGGGAGGAGCCAAAGTTTTAATGAAGAAAAGAACTGGGCTATATTGAACACCAGAGTACTTGTTATATTGTTCTTGATTTATCCTGATTGTTGTGGCAACCACTTATTACAGAGGACAAATGATCTCACTAACAAGTAAACCTCAAGATAGAAGTATAATGTGGGAATTCACAAGAGAACTCAACAAGAAGCCTCTTCTTAATTAGAGTCCTATTTATACAAAGGGTTCCTGGTCTGTGCTACTACTAAATAACCCTGCCCTTATGTCCATGCTTCATCCTCATTCCTACCTTATGTCCTACTCAAGGCCACTATGTGTACTCCAGGTGCCCTGATGTCATCTTCCAGACCCTTCCATCAAGTTCTAGGCTTATGACGTCACATCATGTGACCTGTCATGTGACTTCCTTGTCACGTGCCTTCTTCATTGTCCTAGAAGAAAAGAAAAAGAAAAAGAAAAATAGATAAAAGAAAAATAAAATGTTAGGTCCAAAGTGTTCCATAACACTGATTGTATGAAATGAGTGAAAGCAATATCAGCATCTGAAGTAGACCTTTGCTTGAGCCCACCCAATTGGTACAGATAAATGAAATCATTTGAAATGAGAAGAAACTGGAGGCATTTACTGATGACTTTCTTAATGAGTTTTCCTAATGTATTGAACAAGACAATAGATTGGAAAGACTTAGAGGAATTGTATGACTTGTTCAGTTTTGGGATGACAATTGTCATTGAGGATTTGAAATACAATAGCTACCAGCCAATCTCAAAACATGTATTAGCAATATTTATGATTTTACCAAGACAAACTTCATTGTTGATTATAAACTTGAGATGTGTCAAGATCATTGAAAGAAGACTTCATTTTTCAGTTTTTAATTTAATTTTTCTTTTCTTTTTTATTTTCATTTTTCTATTTTCTATTTTTAGAACAACTAGGGTTAGGGTTAGAAAGGATTGGTCACACTGTCACATCAGTCACAATCTGATAGTATGGTCACAACATTGATCACAAGACTTGGAAGAATAGAGTAAAAGGTCCTAGAACAAATGACGTCATACAACATGGATAACACATGATCATTTAGGGTAGGGTATATAGTAGTGAGCATGAACCATGATTAGTAGTATATAAGGTAGATTAGTTTGTAAAGGAATCTCTATCAAGTTCTCTTGTGTTACTCAATACAAGAGTTGTTCTTTTGTTCAACCCTAAAGGGCTTTAGTTCATAACAAGATGACACCAAGAAAGTTTGTCAGGTCTCAGAGCAGATGAATTATTGCATTTGGCAATGGTCTTCATAAACTCTTCCTCAGAGAAAGGTAGCCACTCTTTGGCTGATTTGTCATAGATTTCTTCAAGGATATTGATGTTGATTTGACGATTTTGAGCATGATTGAAAGTTGAATGAAGGGCATTTCAGAGATTGCTAATCCCTAGGCATAAACAGTTATTGTACTTGATGACCTCAACTGCTGGGAAATTTCTTTTCTTGATCCAGTTCATAAGTTCCCATAGGCCTCTTAACTTGTACAAAATCTCTTAGATTTTCTAATCAAAGAAAGAATGTTTAGTACTTTTTACTGTATTTTTGAACTGTTTCCAGTCTGCCAGACTTCTAGTTGATCTCTGATTCTCTAGATCCCTGCTACAATTCATATCCTACCAGCTCTTTGAGTGCTTAGAGATATTGACAATTTTTGAGTTCTTTTCCCAAGCTCTTTCAATGGTTGTAGTAAAAGAATTGACTGTGTTTTCAAGTGACTTGATGTTAGTGAGAATAGAGATGTTGATAGATAAGATGTTGTTGATCAAGTCTTTGATGAACACTTTTCCTTCTGCACTGCCCTTAGCAATAGTTTGTTTCCTATTGTGAATATATAGATCCTTAAATGGAGTAGAAATGGTGAGAGGGGCATGATCTAATGATAACCTCCATTCAGGATGAATAGTATGTTTGTTCAACTCCTCTGATCTGTATCTGAGAAACATGAGATTGATGACCGAGTTAGAACTCTGGTTGTTATTTGCATATCTAATCAGAACAGGATTAGTAGGATATAATAGACCTAAAGAAAGAGAGTCTGTAATATCTATAAGTAAGTCACTATGAACAGAATGATGTAGATACAATGGGTTCTAGAAACTGTCCCTAATGTTGAAATCACCTGCCATAATAAGAACATTGAGAATGTCAACCTCAGTATCCTTGAGATACTTTAAGGCTGATTACATTGAATCTGAATAAATATTAATCAAAAAGAAAATGTTATTGTTAATGAAAAAGGAAATGAGTGAAATATCCCTGTGATTGAGAATGTCTTTACAGAGAGAAAACCAAAAAGAAGAAAGTCTAATATTTATATAGGTGATGACTCTTGGATAGTCATAGATACTTAAAGACATGCTTGTGAACACAATCCAATTGGAGTGGTTTGGTACTCCAACTAGTTCTTCACCATCTCTACTTTTTGAGCTTGGAATAGCATATATGGTCATCTAGAATAGTTCTTGAATAAAGACAACATCAAAATTGAATTGGGTTTCCAGGATAGTATTGACAATAAGGTTGTTCTTTCACACATTTTGTGAGAAAACTTTGATGTTTTTAACAACCATTGTTTGTTGCTGTTCACAATTGAACAAATTGATTGGGCCCTAGAATTGCAGAGTTCTTGATATTTTTTCATGTGCCATTCTTTGTTGAAACAATAGTGCTAGAACAGACATAAGTTGGAGTCTGCTTGGTGGTCACCCTTGCAGTTGATACATTTGAATGAATAGGAACATGGTTTGCCTTGTTTGGTTTCAAGACAGGGAGGGTTTATCTTGAAATTTGCTTTGCAACACTAGGTAAAGTGGCAGTGATGTTTGATCTTGTGAGGGCTGTTGTACTTTAAGCATCTGATATCTTGAAAGCAACAAGCAAAGGTAGTGTGCCACCACTTCTAGCAGTTCTTGTACTGTGGGACACCAGAGTTCATATTAGCACTACAGATAGTTACAACATAGCTTCCAATGTTGAAGCATCAATTAATAAGTGCCTTAGCTGTCAAACTACTTTGTGAGTTTTATATGTCTATCTAGATGATCACCATATCAGATTTTGGGGAAACCTTAATGATACATGGTTTAGATATTACATTGATGTTATCAAAAATATAAGTTGATTTGAAATCAATTCTATTACTTTAGAGTTGATAAGCATGTTAGTATTTTCTATGGTATAAGGAATACCAAGAATCTTTAAGTATGACTTCAATTGGGGGAGTAACACTTCTTGGATGTTACTAGAGTCAATATTGTTGCAATTTTTTACATATTTGCTGATTATATTGATGTCCAACTAGAATGCGACTTTGTTGGAAGTAATAATGAGACCTCAATGATCTATGCAAATAAAATCAATAGTGAGGTCAGATTTAATACTTTTGAGAGACTGGTTGAGATTAGCAATGTGTTCACTTGAAGAAGTCATGAACTTATTAGTGTTGCTGTTACTTATGGGGGCAATGATTTGTTTTTATAATAGACCTTTGGTTGTTATATTGATCCTGGGCTTGGGTTTATCTAATTTTTTGAAAATTAAATTACTGAGTTCTTTGATTTTCTTATTTGACAGTTCTGGGAAGTCTTCCTTAATCTTTAGGATGTTGTTAATGTTTCTAGACAAGATTTGAGTGTAAGAAGGTTTGGTGGTTTCCACTACCTTTTTATTATTGTTAGGGGCATTCTTTCCATGGAATTTTGATTTTGCCAAGACTTCTTTTGATGGTCTTGAAGGAAGTTAGGGAGGGGGTAGCTTCAAAAAGTTAACTGGTTTAGTGGGCATGGAAATGTTAGTCTTCTTCCCTTTATTTAGAATAAGGACTTTGGAAGTGAACTTGTCCTTGATAAGTTCCCAGAATATCTTGTTGTTTTTTTTGTCTCAAATTGATCTGTTATGATTGATGTCTCATGACCTCAGCATAGAATAGGGCTAAGGGTGATGATGACATAATCAGCTACACTAAAGTAGTCTCAGTCAGCATCTCATGTAATAAGTGCTACATCCTTGCTTTCTCCTCATGTTATATGACTTAATTCACCTCATGTATTGTGGACATTATCCTCATGGTAGTCAGTATATATAGCATAGATGTACTTCTGTATCTTTACACTTTACTAATTAAATATCTCTTTACTCTTTACTTAAGTCTTTGCCTAAGTTGCAACCTGAGCTCTGTTGTGGCAACCACTTGCTGGAACGGCACTTATAGTATGCTTACTTCAGCAAAGCTCTCAGTAGGTTATCTAGTAGTGGGGATTACAAGAGAACTCAACAAGGAGCCCTTGCTGCATTACTTCTCTATTTATACTAATACATCATGGTCCATGCTACAACAATATTAACTGGCCCTTATATCTATATATCTACCTCATATTCTCTTACTAAGGCCACCATGCCATATACATGTGCTTTGATGTCATACTCTTAATCTCTGCTGTACATGTGCACACTATGTATATACCATAAGGAACCATAGTCTCTTGACATCATCCCTAACCCTAACTCTTATCTAGACTCCTCTCAATTCTTCTAGACCATTAGTCCTTCCAGACCGTTCTAGACTCTGTCACATGACTTCCAGGTCACATGCTCTTCCTCCATTGTAGACTAATAATAATACTATCTATCTATATCCAGCTAACCCTAACCCTAGCCAAAGTCTGTTCACACTCTTGTCTTATAACAAGCTCAGTCTAAGGTCATAACATGATCCCAGCCACTCTTGAATACAGTGGAAACAAAGTCAAAGGCTATTTGACCAAATTCTTTAAGAAACAGGATGTTTTCCTCTCTGTTGTTCTTCAGCTCTCTATTGCTAATAAAATTGGAAATATGAGAGTGTGATGTTTTGATGTTATTAACATCAATTTCTTGAGTAGCAGTTTGACTGAACAAGGAGATTGGATAGGTGTGACCATCTCATGAATTAGAATTACCTAGCTAAAGTTCTTCATATAACAAAGATGAAGTACCAATATTAATATCTGGTGCTTGAGGATACATGTTGATTATATGGTCTATATGAGGCATTTAAGATTGCATGTTTAGTATATGGTCTACATGAGACATGGCCATACTGTCTGAAACATTAGCCTGACCATGGATATTTGACTCCCCCCCCCTAAAGGTGTCATGTAAGATAGTCTGAAAAGTTCCTCCTCAGTTTGATTAGCCCAATTAGGGTCAGCACTCTGGGCTTTCATATGAGCTGAATACTTAATGGAAGATGCTTTAGATAACATAAACAATGCTCTTGACAAGATGTTGGAAATATTGGATCTGCCTCTAGAAACACCCACTTGGATATCCTTAGAGATGACTTTGGACTCTATAGGGTTAGACATGGCTAAAGTGAAAGAAAATATGTTTGAATTCATAATTTCTCTATTAGGCACTACCATACAAGATGGTGGTATGAGAGAGAGAAGTGATGGGAAGGGTGCAGATTTTTTTTTTTTAATCAACAATTTATAACGTGGGGCATGATAGAAGTTTGCAGTAACTCCTTGGTAGCTACAAAACATAGATGGGCAAAAAACATGAAAAAGGAAAGAGGGTAAGAAAAAGAAAGAAAAAGAAAAAGAAACAAACTACTTTAGGCTAACAGGATTGCTACATTACTATACTCTACTTTCAAAA
>Ga0157364_1007010_pt1 | contig 11632 bp, 12 predicted proteins | sample AttsexASBM2_FD_111476 | JGI IMG/M metagenome (GOLD analysis project Ga0157364, IMG submission 111476) | Fungus gardens microbial communities from leaf cutter ant in Ribeirão Preto, State of São Paulo, Brazil - Atta sexdens ASBM2 | ecosystem: Host-associated > Fungi > Mycelium > Unclassified ...
ACTGACATTTTCAATCGAGAATAACTTTATGATGCAGACACAAATCGACTAATGTTTCTATAGGGTTATGTTGACAGATGCCCAAGTTTATTGTATGACGTCTATGATCTATTTATTTCGACTACTACTTACCGTTAAAGCCATCTATAGGAAAACGGCGGAAGCAAAGTTGTACACCTAATACAAATAAACAAAAAATACTTTACAATGGATATATTATAAAGATATTTTTTGTTGAAAAATACAAACACAAAGATTTTTCCATTATAATGAATTTGTTAAAAAAAAAGAGATATTTTACAAATGATAATCTTTGATTGATACCGAATTTAAAAATAATAATTGCTACAAAATTGCGAAGTTAATCGATTTCGTTACTCATTTAAAATATTTCTCACTCAAGAGAACAAACGGGCAGAACAGACGTAATTATAATTGTTAAATAACGCTTGACCTAGTTTCGCTAATAAAGAATGTTGTGGATAATTTTCCCAGTATTTTAACGGACCTTCATTAACATTGGGCATTTCATTAAAATAACATTTAAACTCATGAGGCATATCACTTGTATAATCAAAAGTATATTTTTGTAACATTGTTTTTTTTATACGACAAAAAAATGATCGTTTTTAGTTGCAATCAGACTGAATATTTTCGTTTTCTGTAAATTTATTTCATTAGTAATATCTATCATATCTTTTGTTTCATTTACAACACAACTTTATCTAAGAAGAATGAATCTTTTGAATTTGGGATCCAGAATAGTAGCAATTGAATAGTTGCAATAAAAGATTTCTGTTCAATATTTTTAAATTGATTCTGAAATTCTTTTATCAACCTTTCTTTTAAGTGATATTCTTCTTTACTGATAGGTTCACATGATTCTAATTGATTTTTTAACATATGTAATAACGGTATAACTTGACTGCCAGTAACATATTGTTTAATTCTCCAGAAAATACAGTTATTGATTTGAATGGTTCCAACAATTGTATAAACTCTTTAATAATTGCAATTCCAATGCTGTTAACATTGTTGGAGCTATAGGATTCTTGCAAAAGAATTAATCGAATTTTATCAGATATTTCAATAAATGAAGTATGTTGTTTGTTTAATCACATGAATTACAGGATCTGGAAAAGGGTGGAAAAGGGGAAAACGCCTCGAAAGCAAATCGATCTTTTAATGTCACACTATATATATATTTAAATCATTGACACTATATATATATTTAAATCATTGATACAGACACTCGTCGAATAGGTAACGATGCATTCGAAATCTTACATGGTTTTAGCAAATTTACGACACGTTAGATTGAAAGATCGAGCGACATGAAGTAATATGAAGGGGAGGAATAAGGAGATTGTAAAGTCCCATCCTTACGCCGCGGGACATTTACGAGCCTCGAGTAATTTTTTCTCTAGTACAGCGGATACGCGATATACGTCATCTTCAAGCGATATAAACCTTAGGATATACAAACTAAATGGATAAAGCGTTACCCGTCAGTCGTCATCGGGAGCCACATTTGTTGTTTGCGAGACACCGCCTGTGACCGTTCGTCAGGCCCGAAAGATAAAGACAGAAACAATGACACACTATGACGAGTGGTTCCGCGGCTGTCCAGAGTGAATTATGTGATAGCCCATCAGATCATCGGACGTCCGTGTGGGAGCAACTCACAGCTTGAGCCGATATTCGGTGATTGCAAAGCAGATCAAAGGCTTGATTGTTTTCGCAGATACATATGCAGGTTAGCACCGCGTCGCTGACCGCCTAGAAACGCCATGACCCTTCTTACCTGAGTAAGCGAGAATAAGTTCTCTCTCAAGGGATTAATGGATGCGATTGTCACAGTCTTGTTTGTCGTAACCTTTTTATATTTTCAAAATAGTACGTCGAGCCGTTCTCTCAAAACATGTCATGCTCAGCTCACATACAAGATCCGACGCAGCCGCACGCGCTTTCTTGTTAGAGAGAAAAAAAGGGATACTGAGAGAGATATGCGCCACGGAGTGGTGTAGAAGCGCGACGGAAGCGCTCGGAGCGCGCTCTTTGGTACTTTAATCGCTTTTATCGGGTGTGCTCGCACATGTCATAAGTGGAATTCCACTTTGTATCGATACTCTGAATTAATTTTATGCCAGAATGTTTTCGCAATAGATCTGAAAGAATTACACTTTTTTTAAAATACGTTACAGTAGATTATAAATTTTTTAAATAATAGATTTAAGATTTAAAATGGATTTATAATTCTTTTATATACTAAACTAACAGTTTTATCATCTTCTATAATTTTAGCGAAAACCAAATTTAATATGTGCGCGTAATAATTTAAATATTTTTTTTGCCAGAAGTGAATTTACTATTGCTTGTTATGTCCAAGTTTCGCACACATGGAATTGAGGGGGTGAACTCATAAAAAACATAATTTACAAAAGATTGTATAAATAAAATTTTTATTTATACAATCTTTTGTAAATTATTTTTAGACAATATTCAGAATTATAATAATTTTTGTTTTCATAATTTTTGTTTCTATAATCGTATTAAGACCTAGCTTGGCTCGTAGCCAATTTATTTTTAGTTTTAATAAGACATTGCGTCTTATTGATGCGACGCAACGCTATAAGAAATAATGCTCGTATGTGTAGTAGGCCAATAGTATATGCAGCATTGATTCTGAATTGTTGGGTTGATACTGTCGACTTTTCAATAAAAATAACGTGTAAAATACGATGCTTCTTATCAATTTAAAATGGATATAACATGCAGTTATGATGCTTATCAATATAAATTGGAAGTAACGTGCAAATGCGATGTTTCTTATCATTTCTTGACAAAGGTACTTATTTCATTTATAATTTATTGCATTCATCAATAATTTTTGTTTTACTTTCCTTTCTTCTATTATTAAGAATGTTCTAATAACTCGTTTAACTTGCTTATCTCCTATCTCACTGTCAGGGACGTAATGCTTTCAGTAATGAACAAAGAAAGAAGAAGTCTTAGGTCTGAGATTGTAAGTTCTACAGTTTTCGGATTGGACTTTAAGAATTTGCTCTTTAGCTTTATCTCGCAGATGATTACGTTCTTCATTAAACTGCGATTGGAATTCCTGTTCGATTATTTCGCTTAATCTAAGATCGGTTTCTTCGCGCATCTGTGTACCGAATAACAACGTAAAGGGTGCTGTATTTATACTATGGTGATAAATCGAATTTAATATCCGTTGTAACTTTTCCTGTACCATGTGCTTGTATGGATCATCGATGGCTAATTTAGAGAGCACAGCAGTAGATATACTAGGAGGGTTCTAACTCCTGAGACTAGAGGGGAGCGCGGGGGTACTTGTTGGCGCGAGGAGTACTCGTAGGCGCGGGGAGGGGGAAGGCGCGAGAAGACCCCGGCGCTATCGCTGTCATCGCCGCCTCCATCATCGCCGCTGCCTTCTGTAAGATGCGCAGCCGCCACCAGCACGCTGCCATCGTCGCAATCGCTGCCGTCGCCGCTGCCTTCTATAAGATGAAAAATAATATAAATAAAAAAATATATAACAATATATAAAAATAATGTATACCGTAAAAATAATGTATAACGTAAAATATATAAATATATAAATATATAAATATAAATATATAAGTATTCCTTTGTTTTAAATTTTATTCATAGAATTTTATTAAACTTACAATTCCAGTCTTCCGGTTCTAGATCAGGCTCGTACGGGCGGAGGTCGAAGAATTCTGCTAAAAAAAAAATCATGTTTCTCCCAAATATCGAGTAATTCTCGTTCTTCCCGATCCCATCTTCCCAGTTTCTCTGCACGTTTCATCCTTCGATTAAATATGTTTACGAATCCTCTAATGTAACTCCGATGTGTCTTCTGAAAAAAGTATTGTACAAAGTAAATTAGAAAGTACTCTATCTGTAATTTATAATTTATAATTTATAATTTATACTGAACTTACCAAAGGGATCACTAGAACCCCCACTTCATTCAATAACAGCCGCAACTGCAGCCGCACAACTTTTGGCTGTCAACTACAATATACTAGAACAACAAAAATAAAAGAAATGTTATAAAAAGAGATATAAATTGAAAGAAAAAAAATAACTTACCCCCTCAACGAGATATTCATAACGTATTTCAAGAGATTTCTAAGGTTGCTCATAATGTTGCGGGAAAAATGTTTTCAATAAAAGTTTTTTCTACAAAAAATTACACTATTATAACTGTCACTTTCACTTTCATTTTATCACAAAAATGTGCAAAAGTATTCTACCCTCTAAATGATAGAATATTCTTGCACGTTGGGGAAAAAAATCACTCGCGTAAGAAAAAAAAAACGAACCTCGCGCAGACGAAATTTGACAAAAACTAACGCTGAGAAGAGAATCCTTTGCCAGCGAGGCTATCTAAGATACATTTGCGCTACATATGAAACTCTATAAAACTATAAAAATGTCTGCAGATTATAGAACTCTAGATGTCACAAAAAATGCGTAAGTAATAAAGGTTGTTAGAGAAAGATAGAGCATGCTCGACGATGTTAGAGCGCGTAACGTAATATCGGAACAGAAGAAATGAATCAATAGACTACAGTTATTTTAGACTACTCTTATTTTTATGACGCAGTGTTTTCAATATATTTTTACTAGCGCGTTAAGACAAAGGATGGAGAATAAAAGAAAATATATATATATAATGATGTGAACGAAAATTTTTTTATTGACATCTTATTACATCGTTTTATTTTTTTTATACATATTAAAAACTAAAGCCAATAATTCGCAATCGATGAGCTGATGTCCATTGAAAATGTCGCTATCACATATAGCGTTCTCAGACGCAAGATGTTGGAGAATCGCGTATATTTGACAACAACTGTATCGACGAGTCGACTAATCGCTCGAACGTTACACCCGCAAATATACGTCGTAGCGTCGTTTTGGTCATTGTAATGCGTACAGATAAAGAATCGAGACGTACGAGCGTAGCATCGCTTAGCGTGCAAACGCTGATAGTTAGCGGTCCAACGCTTATAAAATTGTTCTTGTATTCGAAGCATCTTGTAAATATTCCATTGCTGCTCGTAGAAGTCCTTCTACGTTTCGAGAGACAGTTCGTGTCCGCGATGATCTCCTAGAGCAATCTCCACGTAATTCGGTGGACCAACGTTGATTCCAATTTTCAAAAATTTGTAGCCCGTAACCATCAGATCGTAACATCTGCTCAATAAACGTACCGCGCGATGCTCCATGCTGTGTACGTACATGTTAAACAACGTTTCTTTTTTTGTTTAGGACGTTGAAACTTACATGTTATATTCTTTCTTCACGTCGTACGATGCACTGCTCTCTTTGGCGAAATATATATTTTTTTTCAACCGTTCGTACAAGCGCGTATCGCAAGACTGATTGCATCCGTATAAATTGTGATGTATATGGGAATACTTCTGGAATCGTAGAAAAGAGGCAGGCTCTCCCCCTTTTTGAGCGTGTCGTGACACGTTTTATCACGCTTTCTATGTATTTTCTTTGTCACGCGTTTATACATACATTTATACATACATAAATACGTTTATATACATAAATATGTTTATACGTATATACGTTTATATATATACATTTATATATATACATATGTACGTTCATGCATATGTTTATACATACGTTTATGCGATCATATATTTATACGTACGTTTATACGTACATACATTTATATGTACCTACGTTTATACGTACGTTTATATTTATATACGTTCATACATATATTACAAAGGAAAGAAAAATAAATACATTAATAAATACATTAACGTATTTTTATTTAAAAAAATTCTTTTGCAATCACCAGTTATATATTTTCGATACATTTTGTAACGCGCAATTCTTAACATGTTGTCCGCATCGTATAGTATTAGTAACATTTAAATTAGATAAAGATTCCATGTCTTCGTAAATTGCATCCAAGGTTTCGATGTACATGCGTTCTCGCTCATCGTCCAGAAGCAAGTTCCACAACCACGTTCGTTTCTCGCGTCCCTTGACTTACACGACAGCATTATCTTCAAATACAGCTGTCGTAATCAGACGTTTCGCCTCATTGTACGGGACCATCCTGTCCTCTCATTGCAATACATGGTGATAAGCAATCAACCAGGAAGCGCAAGATCTGTCGGATCTTGTAAAAAATTCCACATGATTCGTAAAAATATAATGCGTGAGAACGATTTCTTGTTTCAGCATTGCCACTTCCTTCACGATAAATTTCTTGTTAACGATGAATCCTTGCAAATCCACGAATGTTGGCACGGGCATGTTGAGAAGTCTGAGATTGATTGCGATTTTTATATCATGTCGAAGGTGCAATCGCGAGCAATCAATGACCACAAAAAACCCTTTCTCGACAAATGAGAGCACGTTGAGTAGCGTTTCAAAACAATCAATTCCATAATATGCTCTATGAAAACGTGCGCATATATCAAATAGAACAGCGTATCTCTTTTTGCCAAAATCCAGATTTAAATCGTCGTACGGATAAAACGCTAATTTAGATAAAGTTTCACGTTACTCAAATGACAATCGTCGAACGCTAACATGATATTCTTTCGACCGATGCGGAGCAAAGATAACGTATCGAGGGTTTTCAAATTAAGTCGTTTTGACAGCCCATGAATGCTTGGTCGTATTCTATAAAAGAGGATACTCGTTATAGATTCCACGAGCGAAAACTACTCAAATAACCTGCTTGCAGCATTAATAATTTATTAATTTCGTTTAACGCAACGTGAGGCATCAGCCACTGTACTTTAAATAATTCAACCTCTGTCGCAGGATTTCCCACCAAGCAATTGCAATCGTTGCGTGCTCATATCAAAATCAATTCGTGACGAGCATTGACGATCAGGCGTTTGTCTTCGCAAAAGCCCGACTGCTTCTATTTCTGTCAGACGTATGCGAGGATACCTAAATATCTGATACGCGACAACGCGAACCTTTTGATCCTGTTCAAACAGGACGGTACCAACTTTAAAACACACGTTTACAATGATCATGTGAATACCGACAAGTCGTACGATGAATTGTACGTTATGCCGCGACTGTTGGCAGCAAAAATATGGATTTCTAATAATAGACAAATATCGAATTCGCGATGTAACGTGACCAGTCGTTATTTAGCACGAATATGGCAGATGTGCGTGAGTATGAAAAAATTGCGAGGGAGATTGAAAAGATCCGCAAGAAACATCGCGCACTGAAGGCTGGTAGAATCGAGGAGAACATCGCGTTGAATAGGCATTTTAAACTTCTTATCGAGTCGCTGCGACTTGGTAGGTGGATGGAGGTGTGTGTGTGTGTGTGTGTGTGTGTGTGTGTGTGTGTGTGTGTGTGTGTGTGTGTGGGAGGGAGGAAGGGAGGCACACACCTATATGAGGAGACATGTGAATGGATGAATGAAATGACAGAATTACTTACTATTTAGCTGCGCGAGAGTACTTGGTCCACAGAGCTTCAGGTAGATATTACTCGATGATGAGGAGGCCCATGCAAGAGAGCAGTCCGGTGAGTGAAGGTTGGATGATCTCAGAGAGCACATGGAATAGTTGAACAAAGAGATGCGCGACAAGCCAAGGCTCTGATTTGTATGAATTCACGCGAACTAAAAATTTTTATGCAAAATGACTGACATGAACCAGGCTAGGTTGATTTCCGTACTGACGCTCTGCGCTTCCACAGGACCTATATTTATATCCCGAAGAAAGGGCTCTTCATCTAGAATGCAATAGTTGATTACAATGTTACGCGAGATTTTTATAGCGTCTTGTTAATCTAAAGTGTATCGTTATAGAGATTTCGAGAAGAAAAGAAATGATTTACGTTTTTCCTTAAAGAGGCAAGATTGCTCCAGACGGACAAATTCTTATCCTCGCGGAAAATATGGCTAAGTATTCAGACCGTGCACGACTAATTTTGCATGACAACCATTGTCAGTCGCGAGTCCGATTTTATAACGATTTTAGATAACGTTACCGTGGGAAGTTATCCTAAGCGTTTTATGATTTTTTAAATGGGACGTGGCGCCTGTTTTCTTAAGATGAAATTATTGGTCAGTCTGGGACGACAAAGCTTGGATTTTTACTATTGCGTGATTGGATTTTTACTATTCGGTGCATTTATAATGTCTTTTGCAATCATTTTTCGGGTCTGCATTAAAGTTTATTATTCCTTCAAGGTTGATTGGCGTTTACAAGTTTTCGCAAAGTTGTTCGGTTTTTCTTTTCAGTTCTGTCAGACTGTTATCAGAGGACTTCATTCAAGTCTCATAGACGCCAACCATAGTCGCGATGTGGAGCCGATTCTTTCGAAAGAATGAATCATGGCGTCTATAGGACGTAATAGTATAGCTATCAAAAGTAGTGTGTTGTGATTATTGCAAATAATCTGATTATGAAATCAATAATCATTAAAAAATTATTGAAGAATAATTAATGCGAATACTCCGATTATTGAATGCTATATAATTATTATTAGAGAATGAATAATCACTATTGTAAGCCAATAGTAATTATTGATTTTTCAATATTCATTTTCAATAGTTCATTTCAATAGTTCATTTCCATAAAGAAAATATTTTTGTTATAAATTTTATTATTTTTCTTTATTTTATTTCAATCGTCGGAAGAAAGATAGATTGAATTTAGCTCGCATTAGTAGAGGATTGAGGAATAAATTAAATCCGCTATTCAGTAGGTCAAACGAGATCCACATTAGATGGAGCGAAAAAATCAACTTTTATATTTTTAGTTCTAATAGTAAAAAAAGTTTATTTTAGTTTAGTTTATTTAGTTTATTACCCTGATTTAAAAAAAATCTGATAATATCTTCTGTCTCTAAACACTCTTAAAGAATGAAACTTGAAAAAAATTAATTATCAAGATAACTTTTTACATACATTTTTCCTTACCTACAATTGACTTGAAAATTGGTACGCAGGAATTTTCGAGGTCGCTGATTACGAATCTGAAGTCAACATTCAGAAATTCAAAATAGCGGATTCAATATGGAAAAGTCACTTGATTGGAAACTCGGTACTCATAAATTTTTGAAATCATTGATTAGATAAGGTGGAGCGAAAAAATCAATTTATACTTTTAGTTATAATAGTGAATAAAGTTATTATTCTAGTTATTATTCTGATTTTCTGAAAAAAATCCGATGATATCCTCTGCCTTCTTTGCATCCTTAATGTTAAAGTGAAACTTGAAAAAAATTGTCACCAACTGGTGTTAAATGAGTTTATAAACCGTTTTTCTTCGTTTGATTAGGTCATTAATCAACCCGGAACTCACCAGGAGGAGGTAGCTACTATGTGAGTTCTATCCACCCACCCTCCATTTCTATTGATTAAATTCTTTTTTATGTTAAAAGTTGGCATTGCTGCCCTGGATTTAGGAGTGACTCTAATAAAATCCATCTCGAGCTTCGGAGTTAATCACATTTTGTGAAGCTTCAGTCACTAACTTGACACAACTTTCTACTGCCTGGGTAGAGAAAGGAGATGAGATGTACCAACGTTTTATTTTTAATTGAGCTTTCTTCATTGATAAGGTCATTCAGAATGGGCGAGGTTGTTATTTTAGTAACTTATCAATCAATAAGGTCGATATAATCGCTTGCCTCAAAATTTATCTTTGGAATGACGAACATTCTCTTTTTGACAAGTCATTCTAATCCTTTAGTATACGTTTTAATTTTAGTTCTTGGACATATGTTCTATCATCTGCAAGCATACATAAACTGGTTTTCGGGATAAAAAAAGCATTACGTTGTACTACTGGATCTATTTTGTTACGTCCAAGCCCCAGCATTCTTTGTCTTGAATGGGAGAAGGAATTAGGAGTGAAGAGAGCTAGGGAAGAACGCAACAAATTCCACTCTTGTAGTTATCGCTCCGGTGCGTGCCACAAGTTGGAAGCACTTTAATGGATTACAGATGTAGGTCAACAGCGATATGTGACGCTATTTGTCCAACCTGCGAGTGCGCCGTCAGTCCTTTTTTTTAAATCAAAAAACTTAATTCTTTTGACCAGATACAAGGTCAGCACGATCTTTGGGAAAGTGGAACGAATCAGAAGGAATGCCGAAATAAATGAAAATTACTGTCTTATTGGTTTTACAAAGATAATTGGTTACATTTATTTATTTTGATGTATCTATATGGCTGTATACGCTAATAGAAAATGCTAAGATTAAATTAATAACTAGATTTTCTGTTTATGCGGGATTTCATGTGGTGATGTGGTCAAGGAGGGGATCTCGCAGATTCGAGCGATTCAAGAGATTGAAAAATCTCTTCGAGAGATCTGTTGTCCTCAGGAGGGACGGGAGAGAGAGAGATAAGGAATTGCGGGCTGTGGACAGTCTATCAAAGTAGGAGAATAAGAAAGGGGAAGGAAATTCTAAGTCTAGGGATGGAAGGAAGGGAGGATCGTCTTCGGTCAGATCCACCACAGGGATCGCTCAGAGAAGCTCCTGCCCAATAATTGGAGTCTTATGGCCTTGTTCAATTGAGCGCGGGCCTTTTCTGAGATGAAAATTCCCGACTGGATTTTTACAATTATCGGGATTCCCTTTTTCTTAAGTGCTTCGATTTTCTCGCTTCTTGCGACCCGATAGCGATTCCGTTTTACCATTCAATATTAGAAATTTCCCCTTTTTAATTTAATAAGAATATATACATTTTGGAATAAGTGAAGAAAAGGGAAAAGGAACGGAAAAAATACCAATAAATAATTGAGGTGATTTGAAAGATTAGAGGCGCTTTATCGCTTCTAGTGATAATAATAGAGTAATAGAGAACGAGAAGAGGGAATTACTCAAAGCGTTTTACTGCTCTAAATAATCCGAAGGAAGAGAGAGAGAGAGAGAGAGAGAGAGAGATTGTGTAATGCGCTCAAAGTGCTTTACCATTTCGCGTAATAGGAAGAGAGAGGAAATGTAATTACTCGAAGCGCTTTACCGCTTCAAGAAATCATGAGAGTAAAAGAAATATAATTATTCGGAGCGCTTTACCGTTTCGAGTAATTAAGGGAAGCGCTTTACCGCTTCGGATGATTAGAAGAAGCGAAACTTGCTTGAAATGTTCCAATAATATAATTAATCGGTTCGAGCAAATATGAAATGATGTTATGAGAGAGGTCAGGAAGTGAGGGAAAAAAAGCAGAAATTTCTGTGATGTTTCGTATTAAAAAAATATTTTCGACATGTTGGGATATCAATTATAATACTTACTATCTCTGAGCGGAAGATTCGCGGTGGCGAATCCCTCAAATGAATAGACTGGAAGACGGCAGGTAGTACTCGGCAGGTAGGCCTCGAAGAAGTCAATTGAGGGAAACCGGTTTAATAAGATGTTATGATTTGGAGAACTTTTTTTATCTTAGCGAAACCGATGGTGTACATTGACTATTTAATTAACTTTGTAACTGACAATGTGATGACTGACTGAATGATTAGATGAATGCACGCATGCCTCAAAGAGCCCTCGTATTTATATTCATGGGGACGATATGCCCTTCCTAATTTTTGGCAATAGGTCATTGACCTAGGCCATCTTCTAGGAATTGGA
>Ga0157364_1007011_pt1 | contig 11631 bp, 4 predicted proteins | sample AttsexASBM2_FD_111476 | JGI IMG/M metagenome (GOLD analysis project Ga0157364, IMG submission 111476) | Fungus gardens microbial communities from leaf cutter ant in Ribeirão Preto, State of São Paulo, Brazil - Atta sexdens ASBM2 | ecosystem: Host-associated > Fungi > Mycelium > Unclassified ...
TGCTACTACTTAATGTGTCATTAATTTATTAAAATAAAGGAGTTAAACAATTAAACTCTAAGAAAATGAATATTAAATTTTAATTAAAGTTCACTTATTATTTATTAAGAGCTTACATTAATATGAATATTGTTTATTTTAAAATAAAAATAATAGAAATAAATTGATTTATTTTGACATACATGAAGTTAAAACAACATAAAATGTTATTTAACTTAAGAAATTGGATTGTTGTTACTCCTTTAATAACTAACAGTGCAATAAAAATGGAGCTTCTCTAATCATAGTTCTCTTATCATGTAATTACAGTTATAAATACCAAACACTTTTCTCTTAGTATAGATAGAAATGATATCATTGCGATTAAAACAAATCAAATATTGAATTACGGATAGAAATTGATACGAGAAATTGATTGATATTAGAAATTGATACTAGAAATTGAATAGTGGAAATTAATAGATACATTAGAAATTAATAGCTAGAGTAGAAATTGAATAGTGATAGATTTAATGACAGAAATGGCTTTTCAATCATCCAGATATAGATATAATCAGCATCATGAATTTTCCTTACTGTCACGATGAAAATTCATGTAATGTGAGCTTGCGCTCAATATCCGTATTCGATTACTGTGATTTTCGTATCGAATGTTAATTATTTTTGTTAATAAAATGTGGATAGTAGTGGCTTTCTATAGTACGTCCACCTGGAATGTACGTCCACCGACTGCTCTGCGAAGAGTTCGCGACGTAGAACAGCGCGGTCGAGAACTATTAATGGAATCGGGAAAACTACCGTTGTAGAGCCAACATTCATATGCTCGTTCTTTATCAAGCCGCGAACGAGACTGCATAATTTCAACGTTAAAATGAGATCCACTCGCGCTTCAATAAAGATAGATAACGTGCAGAAAGCGACATGTCCTGAAGCGCAATTCTGTGTGTCTGTGTGTTTATCAATAGTGAGAGCGAGTATATTGTATACATTCGTGTGTACATTCGAATAACAGCAATGTATTGATTCAGCAAGAATAGCCAAAAAATCATACGCCATTAGTTTATCTTAATCACGCTTGTTTCCACCAATACGATATATACTATTATTTATCAAAGGAATAATATAGGGGAGTCCGGGGCTCGTTAGTATAAGAAGCAAATATTGCGTTCTGTTTATGTATTTATGATAAAAGAAACAATGGAAAAGTTACCATAAAATGTTTCTTTTATTGTACAATATAGATACTTTTTCCTATAAGTTTCATTCAAACAAGTATTACAATAGAAAAAGAAAAAAGTCTGATTCGAGTGGACAAATAAATTTTTTAGTATTTCATAATTTCATTCATTAATCCTTCGGTTTGTGAAAACAAATCTAAGCGATGTATTATTAAAAGAAAAGTGTTTGTTAGTATACAATATACGTTATTTGAGTAACATTGATAATTTGTTACAATAAAATGATTTGTTATAATAAAATCTCACGTGTGCAGGAATAGGTGTATTGGCTCGTAAAAAAAAGTTAGGTTAATTCGCTGAATTGCACGTGTGAACATTTAATTATAATTTAACTCTGACAATACACTTTATATTTAATATTTCTATATTAAAATGAGGTAGAATTAAAATATTTTATACTTATTTTTCTGTGACAACATTTTGCTATTTGATCATTACAAAATAACTTTGAAAAATATAATTTTTACTAAAAAGTACATATCTACTATCTAGTATCTAATTTTTATTACTTTTTTATTATATTTTTTATATTACTTTAATATAGAGTTTATCATAGAAGTATTTAATTTATACTGTGATATAATTTATCTCACATTTCGGGACAAATTAACTATAATGCAGTATTTCCGTATTTCCGTATTTTATTGCAAAGAAACTATACAGTGTAATCATTACTACAGAATCATTACTAATATAAAAATGTAGAGAAAGATTCTCTCTATCATATTGATATAGTTTAATAATAGAGAAAAGATTCCTATTATGAGAGACCGAGTTTATTTTGGGTAAATGCTAAAAATTGATGAGCAGAATTTAAAAAAATAATAGTTTTCATTTTGAAGAGAATTTAATAAGCTTTAATATAACGTTATGTGAAATTTAAATTAAAATTTAATTAAATATTTTCAAATTTTATTTTTTTTAATAAATTAAAGAAATGTAAAAAATGAGCAAATCGCAAAGTTAAAAAATTGTGTTCCTAACATGAGATACCTCGAAAAATCAAATAAAACGCAAAATGCATCAATATTGCAATTAAAAAAATTTATTTAATGTTTCTAAAATACAAACATAGCCAGTGCGCGCGCAAAATGAATAGGTGATGCATTATATATATAGAACTCATCTTCAGGTAATTGAAACCAAGCATTGCAGAAATAAACACTCGATATTCATTCCAATTATCTTTTTTTATTATTATACAATAACATTTATACTTCAGCAACCATTTTCACTATGACTGACATTAAAAGCATAGGTTATATTAGAAATACCCTGGGTATCTCATATTACAATTTCCACGCCTTACGGTTTTACGATTATCAAATCTAACATCTATAATTAAGCAATTTAACATATCGCGTATTTTTCTATTAGTACGATCTTACTCTATCATTACATGAAGAATTTATTTATTTATTAAATAATAAACAAGATTTAAAGGTTTCTCAACGAAACTTGAAGATCCAAATTCTAAAATCTTTTTTTGCAACGACTACAAGCATAATCTTTCTACTAAATAATTTTCAATCCAAGAACAATAAATAGTGGAACCAATAGCATTTATTAGTTTAGCGGAAACGCAGCTATCTAATATTAGGCGGCTTTCCTATCTCATAATAGGAGGTTTTCCTCTAATAATTAATTGTTTAAAAAATCGAATGCTGAAAATTGTGTCCTAATCCCTTGAATAATATTTGTAATCTTTAAATAATATTTTTATAACTTCCATCTGTGTCAAAATGTAAATCAATCCATTTCTGTAATTAGTTTCAAAGTAAACATCATTCATATTATAACACTTAATAAATAATAAAGTAAAAAATATTTTTTCTTGAATTCAACTATTCAAGTCCATTGTTTTAATCAAATTAACGACATGTTGGAAGCAATGGTGACCTATAAAAATGATTAAAAATAACTCAAATGAGTATAATCTAACATAAATTATAAATTTAATAATGTAGATTAACTTCTCGGTTCAACTTACTTTTCATCCTTTCTAAGAATCAAAAAAAGATAAACAGAATAAGTTAGATTGAGATTAAAGTACCTTACACTGGTAGAAACGGGCATTAAATTAACTAATAGAAGTATCGATTGGAAGATATTCAATTGGTATAACATGCTGCAGAATTATATGAATTATATGAATAGAATTACATGAATTAAGTTACACTGTTAGATATCAAATAAGCTTAATATAATTCTTTGAGTTGATTATATAATACATTTTATTACTTTTAATTTCAAAATGTAAATGAATTTCTGTAGTTAATTTCATCAAGCAAGCAACGTTCATATTAACGACACTAACACTCTTTACGGATTTTAATCAGTTTCTTCAGTATAATAAATCTACATTAAAAATAAATTATGCGTTTGAGCGTTTTATTGAATGGTCTGGTATATACCTACTATTTTTTAATATATAAAAAGATTCCGCACTAATTATATGGAAAAATGAATCCCGATGAAATCAGTTAGTTTTCATGTATAATCAAATATATTGGATTGTCCGGAAAGTTCGTGCCGACTAAAATTTAAATTTTAGTATACATTTTAGTATACATTTATTAAATTAAAATTTTCTTTCAACATCGGCACAAACTTTCCGGACAACCCAACATACATATAATAGAAAAGGAACTAAGAGCAACAACGGGTTATTGGTTGCTATCATTTAATTCTTATTATATAAAATTACATTAAAAAACAGATTCGACCATCAACTAGATCTTTTTCAATGTTAAATAAATAATTCTAATGACAAGTTGTTTCTAAAAAACGATAAAGACACATACTTAAATTATACTGATTGAAATTAATAGACGCGTCTTTTTCGTTAAACATTTTTTAGAAACAATTTGTCATTAGAATTATTTATTTAACATTGAAAATGACCTAGTTGATGATCAAAATGTCTGTTATTTTATGTAATTTTAAAAATTATTAAATGATAGCAACCAATAATCTGCTGTTGCTCTTAGTCTCTTTTCTATTATATATTTGATTTTAATTGAGTATCTTTACGAATTTTATTTCACGTATAATGTTAACTTAAATTATAATATCTAACGAATAAAAGATTTCAGACATAAGGCTCAATATACACATATAATGGATAATTTTTAAATTATGCACTGAGAAAAATGTTTGATTGAAGATAAAACATAAAACTGAGTTCCAATTTTCCATATAATTAGTACGGAGTCCTTTCATACATTAAAAAATACTATTTACAAGACTCATTCAACAAAACACTTAACACGACATAATTTATTTTGTATTATGTGAACCAAATTTAATATACTTTCTTAAGTCATATAAAATTCTTAAATCATATAAAACAAGGCGAACACTGAGACTAAATGCGAGATTAAATACATATATACATAATAAAACACCAAGATATAATTATATCTTGGTGTTTTATTATGTATGTATGTATTTATTTTCGCATTAAGAATTTTTTATATTTAACATTTGGAAGAATTGACTCTTATTTGTCCTTTTTTATCGTTGTATTGTTCTTAAATTAAATTATTCAATGCCATTATTTTAAATAAATTAACGGCAAGTTGAATAGGAGCAGTAACAACTTTTATATTAATTGTATATATTTCATGGGATACGACCAGCATATATGTACGTTCCTATAACTCTCTTAACAGCCATAGTACAACAGAGTCAGCTCTCCTAGGGCGAATGCCGAACGGAATCCTCGGGCGTGTTGGAACATCGGCTAAAGTAGGTCATCGCGGCAGAGCGGAGAACGCGGTATCTCCGATGTACATCGTCAATCGCTCGTTTACAACCATTCCCGAAGCGACTGTACGCTTTGTGCACCAAAGTGTACCGTATGCGCGGCCAACGTGCCCGGTTGTATTTACGTATGTGGTAAACCGTCGCGGAATATCGTCGTTGTAATGTTGCGCGGGTTGCACGTGACTGAGTAAACTAATTCGACCAGTTCGTCCTGCATCTATAGTTCGCCCTCCCTTCCTTCTGCCAACTTTCGGCGGAAATATCTCGGTAAAAGCGTCGCGAGAGAGATCTCCGTATTGTCGTGTATTCCGAATCTCTCGCGATTCGAGCGAGTCTGTATCCGCAGACTCTTCAATAAAATTGGAGCTGATGACATTTTCTCTCGACAAAAAGTCAGAAATACATCATTTCTGTTAGCGAACGGTACATAAAAGAAATGATGTTGTATCAATAGCATTAGTGTGCGTTTCAATCACTCTGTAGCTCAGAAATTGAAAATAATATTTATTTTGTTTGAACGGAAATTTTAAAGTTTATACAAAAATATTGAACTATTGGACACCAAGACCCACTCCTTTATACTCATTTATATTAAAAATTATTACTGTTAATTCAATATTAGTGAACAAATAACATTTTATCAAAACAAGAACATAGCGCTTTTATTTCATTAATATTATCGTTGAATTAATAAGATTATTTTCAATATAAATGAGTGGAGGAGGCCGATGAAAGCAGGTCTTGCTGTCTAACAATTGTACAAATTTTACAGTTCAAATAAACTAAATATCATTTTCAATTAGATTGCTATTTAATGCTGTTGATACAACATTGTTTTCCGTGTACTCAAGACACGTGGTGCAATTTTATACGCATGCTTTCGCTGGCCTAGTAATTATGTCGCTTGCCTAGCAAAAGTCTAAACGTACTTGAATTGTACAATATCTAATACACTGTCCATTATCTCCAGCACTTGACAAAATATGATCTCCAGCGAAAACTGATACCATTTCTTTTTTTTTTTTACTTTTCTAACTTACTTTCTTCCAACTAAATGCTTTAGTTTAATCCACTGCATCTTGCGAAATCACAACGAACGCCATATCGGACTACAGTTAATGGACAAAATGAGACAGGAACTGGTTAATCAAACAGCAAACAACCGCGCCCGTGCATCTCATTATGCGGCAAGCTTTCCATGCATCCGCTTGCACGCGCAATGTGCATACGACGTAAATATTACAGGATACTGCGAGCTATCGATAAACGAGAGAGATGAAAAAAACGCCTCATGATTGGCTTTTTCTCTTTGTGCGCGCCAACAGGAAATAAATTAATTAATCTTATCTGATCTAACTCGGTGTCGACCGTTTTTCAGCTCTTTTCCAAATGACATTAGAAGAGAATTAATTTCCCCCCCCCCCTCCTTTCTTTTTTGTGAAAAATTATAAAAAACTCGCGCGATTTCGTTTCAATTCAATTTGAAACAAGGCAGCGCGTCGATATAAACAGAAACACGATCGTGAATATATCTAATCATTAAGTCCATTCTATTATAAGAGTAGTTGTATATAAGTTGTATGTAAGTGGTCGTAAAAATTAACCAATCACAATCAAATATTCTTCTCACGTCTATTTTATAATTTTTGCGTAAGCGTAATTGTAAATGATTGTAAGAATTGACTAATCACAGACGAACACGAAAAAAATATTCAACTATGATTAGTCAATTCTTACAAATATTTACAATTACACTACATACACTTATATACACTCACGCTATTATAGAATGGGCTTCATATTCAGCTGTGATTGACGAATTCTTACAATCACTTACAGCTACGCTTATGCAATTGTAGAATAAACATCACGAACGAATCGTCCGCTGTTTTGCGTTATATTTTCGTTTCAGTCGCTAACTCAGAAATTTTTAGACGGTTTGTGTCCGACAGATATTGATTCTATGCGCCATCGCTGCATACTCTGTCGATGTTCCACTTCGATATAAATACCGATTACCGATGGCCATTAAAAGACTTTATCAAGTAAATTTCGTATCACCGCTTTCCTCCTTATGCAGTAAATCAATGATATAATTATTAACGTGATGTTGCGTAAAAGATATCGTGTCGTACTCATCTTTAACTCATTTTAATTCGGGAAAGATAATAAATATATTTCTTTTTATTGTAATTATATACAGGGTAGGTATTTAAAGTATTTATTTACTTGTACTTGTATTTAAAATGTTACAAGTTACTATCCTGCAGGTATGCGTATCGAAATAAAAAATAAAATAAAAAAAATATATTCAGATTAAAATATGATTTCAAAGGAAACAAATAATAACATCAATTTTTTTAATCGATTTTTTTAAAGTTACATGGAGATTTCCACTTTTTTAAATGAAATGATATGATTTTTTAACATAATATGATTCCTCTAATTATATTCCAGACACAAATATTAGAAATATCGAGAATTAATAGTTTATGCTTTATTCTGACACATTTGATATTTAATATAAAGTATCTCGTAAGCTATTAATTTTTTTATAAATATATACCTTTAATACCTTTATGCACAGAATAATGAGATGAATCAAACGGTGTAAAAAAAACATATAGTTGCTTTTCAAAAATAATGTGTAGTTACATAGATTTACTGAAAAGTGTTGTATATTTGTAACTGTAATTGTAGTGAAATAATTATAGTTAGGAGTTCCATTTTTATGATTATTACTGCTGTAATGTTAGTAATAAATAATTATATACATATATATATATAAAAGTTCTTTCAAACAAGAAAAAAGTATACTATAAATTATGATAATTTAAAATATTAATTATATTACAGTAAAATTTAATTAATTATATTACAGTAAAATATTATATAAATAGTAAATAAATTAAAATTTTTTTATTCAATAAATTCAATCGTATTTATAGTGAATGTAGCCATTTTCCTAAATTCACTTATTATTTATATAGTCATAATAACTAAAAAATCGTTAAGAAAAAATTACAGACTTTCAAGCAGTTATTATTCATGACATTATTATTAATAATAATACAACTAATTATTTGCATAATTAAAACAATTATAAATATATAACTATCCCAAAAATGACTATAAATTACAGTTCAATTATATTAATTGCAACAATTTTTTTCTCTCAATGTTGTCACACATTAATCTTTCTCGTAAAAGCCATAGTTACAGAAATTCACTATACGTAGCATTAATGTTAGATAGCATTTATATGCAATAGCATTTATAGATTATACAAAGCTATGAACCGTTCGGGGTTTACGATAGCAATCATGTTAATCATATCATAATATAATATAAATAAGATCTTTTTAATATCGAAGCCTTATTTAGTTGAACAATCGAGCGAAATCGCAGAAATTTTTGCGAGCATGCACTTCAATGTAAAAGCACATTTTAAATGAAGCGGCAACCGTTCAAGGGCTCCGATACATTAGCAAGAAGTCAAGGTGAGTGCATTATGCAATTCTAAAGCGTAATTAAAACTAAAGCGGAAAACGACGAGCGAGCACGATATTAACAATAAAATAATGATTCGATCCATCCGCTCGATAAACATAATGCGTTTCATCTTTCTTTGTGTTTTTTGAATTTATTGAATTATTCTGCTGTAGATAATCTCGCTAAAGAAGTGGCGACTATGCGCGTTATGCAACTCTTTATGTTGATATGATAGGTAAGACAAATATCTTCGCTAGCTAAATATGTAAAGTCAATAAAACATATTCAGACAAACAAGACTATTCATCCGACACATTTAAAGCGCGCATTATTCAAGGAACGCGTACAAATACATGCTATTATACAGATATACACATCATAATTCAATCAGCATATATTTAGATAACTAGATATCGTCTGTGATTTATTAAAGTAATTTGTAACACCGATAGCGGTCCAATCCGTGTAATTGGCAATCCTGCGACATGTTACATAGTTACATCGTTCGAAGCAGATTACATGTGTTAAGATGAATTTGCACTTTTATTGCCTTATCCATGAACATGGCGTTGTATGCGAAATCATATTTTTATCTCGCGACCCACACTGATTCTGTAACTCTTAATGATAGTATCATTGCGCAGATATATATAGTTTAAAAAATGTAAAAAAACTAACATTGTTATCTGTGATAATGTCAATCAATATGATTTTTTGCAATTGTCTTCAATCTTCCATTCATTCATGAAAATAATATTACTCACTTTTTTTTCATTGATATGTAACAAAATATATTTCCATCGTAAACAGATTACATCCTGAAATAACATTGAAATTTGACAGATTGCGAGCGATAAAAGACAGAGATACAGAGAAAAAGAGTCATCCATTTTTATCCTACATTCAGAAAAAAAACATAAATCTGTATTCATAGTCCGTTCTTTCTTATTTCAAAACCGTCTTAAGTAATATCTTAAGATGTTAATGCGACTCTGTGATTAATTTATAACATCTCAAGACTGTACTTAAAACAGTCTTAAAATAAATATGTATAAGAGTTGACTACAAGTACCGATCATAATGATGACAACTTATAAAGGCAACAGGTTTATATGTAGAATTAATGTATATATAATTAAATACACTATTTTAGAGTTGTAATAACTATAAAATAGTTTAATCAATTATGTACATTAATTCTACATATAAAACTTGTATAATTGTCAGTTGTCATCTTTACAATTGCCATCACTATACCTTTTTCTCTGAATGTATATGTAAAAATTAGAAATTAAACATTATTGTATTTGTATAAAAATTAATATTTTCTGGACGATGTTCCATCGATAAAGTATAGACCCCTCAAGCAACTGCGATATTCTCTGACTACACTTGCTAAGTCCTAAGCGAGAAAACACGCCCGTAAGCTAATATGGCTCTTAATGAATCGCTTGCGCTGCACTTGGACACGATTAAGAAATTCCTGCCGAAAGCCTTTGTTCGCCATCGACATGAACCATGGTTCGCACGTTTACTGAATCCATTTTCAACGCTCGTGCGAGCGAATATCCGATATATAATTGGAATTTAATTCATGTTCGAGCGCCATAGCCCACTGAAGCGACACAATCGGAACTTGATAACTATCTCGCTAGCAATTAATGAAGTCGTAGAGAACTCATGCTCACTGACTTGTGCGAATAAATGTGGTGAGTTATGTAATATGAAAAATACCGTTTCGCAAGTTATATCAAATATATAAAATATGCATGTGTACTTCAAACAAATACAGATCACATCGTACATAATTATAACATATATCGAACAAGATAATTAGATTCCCTTTAATCGCATTTAAGTTATCGATTCGATATGAAATGAGGATAAATTAGTCTATATTTTAATAAAGTAACTAATATCCTATATACTCTCACATAAATAATAGAATGTTCTATATTGATTCAGAGTAATTAAACGTACGAATTGATCATTATTATATCAATCACATTAGCTCACTACACATATATATTAAATTCTGACTCCAGAATTCTATTATGATTTATTCACGTATAACTTACAGACTACATTTAGCTAAAATATAGAGCAATGCTCATGCAGTTAAAGTTAAAATATTATTAGAGTTGAAGTAATTTCGTAAGCACACTAATAGTTGGAAATAATTAGCTGCAGCACGATCTGTTTTAAAGTGGTATGAGAATAGTTAAAAAAAAGTTTTTTCATTAGCACAAGCTAACATAAACTCTCCTTACATAAATTCTTCTTGTAATAAAAAAGAAGAGAATTTTTGTTCTTTTTTAAATATTCCGCATACTCTCTCTTTTTCTTACAAAAACCTGAACTAACTAAAACAAGCATAATGATTATTCTTATTTTTCACGCAAGTACACAATAATTGTTCGATATCGTAATTCAACAGTCTGAAACTTTTATAATGCAATATCCAGTTAGTGTTTTGAAGGCTTTTCGATGGTATAAATTCTGTTTTTACTTTTTTATTTTCTTGTAATTAAAAGTAATATCATATGACCAATGATATTAAATATAATTTCCATGGGAGCAGCGCTCTTTATTTATTATGCGACTGGAAAATAATGCATGTAAACGAATTCACATACGCAGCGTTGCAACGTCGCCGAGGTTATTTGAAATACGATCTGATTTACATCGTTTCGGGGTAGTTCGATGATGCTAACTCGTCGGCGAGCTGGACAAACGAAGCCGTATGCAAGGTGGTTAAAGAGAAAAAAAAAAGATATAGCTGATGTGTGTTATGCAATTGCGATCGATCACGAGAGACAAAATAATCGGATAGTCGGTATTATCAGCATGGTATTAACACCAGAATGGCCGATCCGAGTGAATTGCCACGTAAGCTTCTTTTAATCAATTACAAGCCTTACAATTTGCAGACGTCGATCAATAGTGAATGCAAATCGTGAGAGCGGATTTTATCATTGTTTAGTTCTCTACAGTCCTTTCTTTCTCTCACAATCCTTGATGAACGTTAAGAGACGTTTTTTATTTGTCAATTAATTTATTTGCAAATTTAAGAACAAATTTTAATAATACAAAAATTATAGTGATATATCTATGTAGATATAAAAATAGTAAA
>Ga0157364_1007012_pt1 | contig 11631 bp, 9 predicted proteins | sample AttsexASBM2_FD_111476 | JGI IMG/M metagenome (GOLD analysis project Ga0157364, IMG submission 111476) | Fungus gardens microbial communities from leaf cutter ant in Ribeirão Preto, State of São Paulo, Brazil - Atta sexdens ASBM2 | ecosystem: Host-associated > Fungi > Mycelium > Unclassified ...
CCTGTAATTTTTTTATAATTAACCTAGAAACATGTATTTTTGATGCTAAAGAAATATGTAGGTTCTTGGGATACACCAAGTTTTTTTATTATTAATTTTAGAGGAAATTTTAAACTATATAAAAAAGTTTTACTATATAAAAAATTGCAACGCTAGATAAATATAGTACAATAATTAATCTACATAAGTAAAACAAAATAATAAAAAAAAATTGTGAAACATAAAATTATTTCAATTTATTACGCTATGTAAAAATTAGAAAAGTGTTCCAGGGTTACCAGAATCCATATGTTTTAGTTAGTTCGAGTAAATTCAAGCATAAATTTTCGTTTGAAATGTCATTTAAATTTACCAATTATTATTTAAAACTTTTAAATGACAAAAGTTATTACAGTAGTAGTTTAATCTCGGAGTATCTTTATGCTCATTTAAATGAGAATATTGTTATATTTATTCAACAAAATTTTATATCTTTTAAATATAACGAGATATTTTTTAAATTACTTGTTGAGATTGTGATGAAAAAAAATACACTGCGATGTAATATCCTTAATGGATGTTACATCCTTAATGGATAGATTTTTAAACTTTCAAAAAAAAAACAACATACATTTGACAATATAAAATCTTTCAATAATTTAAAACATATATAATATTTCGTCAATAAATTTTTTACAATGCCCAAGATCATATAACTTTTTTTCTTTTGAATTTGATTATTTCACCATGAACTGATTATAACAATGTCATAGAATTATTGACGTGAAATTCGAGCATATGAAATGTATTATCTTATTTTGCAATAATTATTGATGTACATTTGTGTAAAAAAGCTTATCTTTTAACTCTTGTATTCTCGGACATTAATAATTTTTTGTCCGAGGGATAATCAAACGTCTTGTCGTTTTTTCGGATATGCCAAATGAATTGTGAATTTAACTGAATTAAAAATGGGTCATGACGTAATTTTATTTCAGAGTTTCTTCAGTACAACGAGCTAAATTCATTTAAACTGATGGGTTTAGTTCGTCGGAAGCGATACTATAATTTATTTCTCATAGCACATTGTGCGAGTTTGGCAAGTTAATTTTATTGTATTTCTATGCGACGTTTTTCGCTTTTACTTTACGTAATTTCAAATTATTATCTCAACTACCAACAAACCAGTAATTGTCGACACTTATGATGAAAGTGTATGAGTAGTTACATCGTTTTTCGTAATTGAATACAGTACGGTATTTCTGTAGTAATAATAGAATCAGGAACGTTGATAAAAGATAACAAACGATGATATATACTAACGAGAAAATCTATTGGATCCTCTGGTCGTAACTTTGCCACTTCTATCAAAGCTTCTGTCAGCGTTGGAAAAACATACTCCATCAGATATTGGCGTAACGGCTCTGCCAAAATACAAAGTCTCTCCTCCTCCTCTAATTTTAACTTCTCCATCAGGTCTGTCTGTAAAAGACAATATTTTATTAGTCACGCGATTTATATTACTGGATTACATGGCATATGCTGCTGAGAGTCGAAGACATTTGAATCCAAATGAATTCATTTTATCCTTTCTCCTGGAGCTGACAATGGAATCTATTAGATTCATTTAGTTATAAATCTTTGTCAAAAATATTGAATTTAATCTTCTTTATGTTAAATCTGCAAATTTGGATTATTGTTATTGAATTAATTATTACTTAATACTTATTCTTGTTTATATGCCATTTTGGTATCTTGAAATTAATTTAAGCCTTTTAATCATGTCTTATATTAGTTTTACAGCTCTAGTGTTAATTACAGATTTGGCGATTTTACAAAAGAAGATTAATTTAGAGGACACATATCTTGCAATTTTCATTTTACATAAAATAATCATGAGTAGGAGAAAGATTTGAACTATATAATAAACATGTCATAAGATGGGTATTTTACTAACACAAGAAAAGAAATCTTGTTAAAATTTAGATAATTTAATATTTGTGTTATATAACATTTTAGAAATTTGTTCTCGATTCTTGTATTTGCTCTGAATAATTACCGTTGTATAATTATGATTTTACAAAGAGTCATCTTATGATGACCGCCAACCGTGATCGATACGCATTTGCATTTGCCGCTTGAATCGCTAATGTATAAACTACAAGTATAAACTTCGTATGCAAAAAAATCCCATAAAGTTCAAACGCGACTAATCTAGTCGCGTAACTTTGCCAGATACACAGATTGCAAAAAATAGATTAATATTGCAAGCGAGTACTTCAACTCATCCGGTTCATTTAATCTTTATATCCGCTTACAAACTACTAATTCGCCTTCAAAAATGATTTTCAGATTTGAAAATTTTATACTGATTTGCAAAACAATATAATATGCGTTGCAAACATCTATAGCGGAAATATGGGAAATGTTGGCCTAGTAGAAATATTCATCGTTATACAGGCATCGCCAGGATCAATAGTGTGGCGTTCATGGTTGACGGTACGATTTCATTGAAAGAAAAGCCGAATATCTGCTTTCAGAATCATGCCCAGTTAAGCAGAAACTTACTAATTCATGCTGAATTATGTTGAATAGATTAAAACTCGCTTATGACAAACAAACATTGCAATAGTATAAAAAAAGAAATAAGAAAATTATCATATGCGGATTATACTCACTTTATAAATTATATTATACTAGTTATTGCAAATATGAATTTATTTTATTTTCATTGAATCAAATATATTATATCAGTTTATACTTTAAACAACTAAAGGACCGTTTGGCAATTTTAATAATTAAAATGGCTTATATAAATAATTTATGTACATCGGCAAATCTGATATTAAAATATTAATATCAATTTTGTGAATTAATTTATTGTCTGTACCGTACTAATTCAATAATTCCTTGAACATATGAATATTAATAGAAAATGAGGAATAAATATATTTAATTACATATATAGTTTTAAAATTTAATTTTTCTATGTATTGAAAATATTTACAAACCCATTCCATTTCACGCTGTCTTTTAAGTTCCAAAATTTCTCGCTCTTTTTGCAATTCTTTCTCCATTTCAGCAGCTTGTATTTCCGCTTCAATACGTTTCCGTTTAATTTCCATTTCCTCAGCTGTTGGTCCTAGATGGAAAAAAAATATTTCAACGTTGTAACTTCTAATATTATCTAAGAAATAAAATTATGGAAGAACAAACATAATAAGTTAATAATAATAGATTCCAGAGTAATAAATAAATTTTATAAGATCCCTTTAATTGCAAAAGCTTTTTTCATCATCGTAATATTGAATCAAATAAAAAGTAACTTTCATATTATTTTATTAATTCGTACAAGAAATATCATATACAATATCTTTGGTTAACACTAATTGAACTGTTATTTTTTTTTGTAGATCGCAGATATTATTACGAACAAAGAAAAAACGAATTAAGATTGTCCAATGGCGAAAGGGTCGACCTTTAGCTAACGAGAAATACAAGCATATTAAAAATTAAGGCCGCTGAAATGATTACTTGATATTTTGAAGAAAGTTTTCATCTCATGATTCAACAGCTTCATTAAAGAATAAGTCCTCTTTAATAAATTTTATTTTGAACAATAGGAGATGTTATCCCGTGACATTTATCTTTTCGTCAATTTAGACATGACTAGGAATAATGGACATATGGTAGCAGAACATGCGCAATAATATTGGAAACGGATAAAAGATGTTGATGCGCGAATTACAAAGTATGGAAAAAATTGATATGATGTATAATCGAGAGAGGGAATATGAATTATCGCTCACCGTAATTTCTGGGTTTTCCTAATTTTTCCAGGCATTGATAAATCGTTGGAAACATATCCGGGCAAGTGTCAGTTTCCACAGAGATGATAAGTGGATGGATTTCTATTTCGTCGAATAATTGTAATGGCGTGTTATCGTCCGTATTTCTCTCCCTAGAATATCAAATGTATGCACATTTGTTGTATAACTTTTGTAACAAATAAACTTACACATTTTACGATCACTAAGTTTTTTTTTACAAACTGCATTTGCATAATTTTATCTGTTTGTTTGCACAACGTAAAAAAAAATTATATAAATCACAGTAATGATTAATTTATTTCATTATTTAAATTATTATTTAAATACAGTTATTATTTAAATACAGTTTGCAGAAAAATAGAAGCAGGTTTTTATTAATATATAAAAAAACATAAAAAGCATTCAACTGAAAATTCTTTAATCAAATTAAAGTCGCTCGAACGAGTCCTGTTTTAAGTTGTGCCGTAGCGTAAAATAACTAAATTGTCGCGTAATTTTTAACTTATCGTGACGTATTTGATTTTTTTCACTTATTACATTTTTTGTGAATGTAATCGATCTTTATGCATTTTTCAATCCCATTTGCGCGAGATTGGAAGTTAACTTCAATATCGATTTCTTTGTCAAAGCTATCATGATATGAATAAACTGCAGTTTTCTTTTTATGAATGTAGACACTTTTAAGCCATAGATATTTCTTTTCTATCTCGCATATATGATTAATATCTACCTGTATTCTCTCATGCGTCGTAGCATGTGTTCCTCCGTATAATGTGTGTTTTGTATTTCGCTTTCTGGACGATTTATGATTCGTTCCTTTAAAAACTCGTCACTCGCTTCCAGAACGATGACCAATTCCGGTAGAATTGCCGTATTAACATTTCTGATTTCAACATTGTCATCCATTTTTACTTTGATTTCTTCTAAATCATCCTTGTTGATCAAAAATAAATTTCTGGCTTGTTCAAGGGTCTTCGGGTATCCATCCATCACGTAACCTTGATTCAAGCAGTCCTTCGAATTCAACCGGCGTAGAAACAACCTTTAACGTTAATTGATATTTCTATTATCATCTTTTTAACAATACAAAATCGTTAGTTAATATAATAATATTAATTGAATTATTTGTTTTAAAAGATAAATTTTAAATCTTATTAAAATTAATATTTTAAAATTTACAACTATAGAATTTAACAGATTTAATTTTAACTTGCATTTAATCTTCCGGAGTTGACAGGTCTATTGAATCTATTGAATCATTCAATTAAATATAATTGAGTACTCCAATAATTTTTAATTTGTAGATGTAATAAAGAATGTATGTTACAAAGTGTGAATTAGTTATTAAAGTAAACTTAGTATTCACACATATACACATTATTTTTTATACGAATTATGTTATTTTGAAATTAATGAATGCGTTTCAATTAACATAAGTTAAATGAATTTCACAGACTCAACATCGGTAACAGATTTTGACGTCAACTCCGAAGGAGTAAATGTACCGTTTCTAGGTAAACAATTTAAATATTATTTCCGACTTAAATATTTTCTTGCAATATGTTACAAAGTTGGCGAAGCGTGATTTGTAATCTACGATATATAATGAAATTTATTCTACAATGTTGGATAGATATTTACGTCAAAACTTTGATATTGTGTAACTTATCTGACAAGGGAATACCTAACGTCAAAAAAGTATATAACGTTTTATGCTCTAACTGTATCTAGCTACTCCATTAGTTCCAGAAAGTATGGAAAAAACGTACAAGAATGCATGTTCATTTATTACAAATTCGCACGTTTTTCATTATATATGCATTGTCGACGCATCGATCCGAATGGAACGTAACACAAGAGCACGTAAATGAATTCGCTTTTTATGCAATTAGCGTTTTCGGAGGAAGCCATTCTAACTTTAACGTGAACTGGACCATTGCATCATTATGCCGTTAATTAGATAACGTTTCGGCGTTAATGTGATTACAGCACCACAACGCAGAAAACGAAGCTGATTAACGATGTAAATTTTCTAAATACGAGCTTGTGAAGCTAAGCTCAAATAAACGTTGCTGAAAGCATAGCAGAATTTGTAAAATTAGCACATTATAATATTTAATCACTTATTTAAGATGGTATCATCGAGACGGCCATTATTCACTGTCATGTTGATCTCGATCTCATTCAATTCTTTTTTCAATCTTGCTAGGTTGACCTTTTTTTTATCGTCTATTTCTTCTTGAGTTCTTTTATTCTCGTCGTTTCCTGTGCTTTCTGTATCCTTCAAGTCATCTTGTCGTTTTATATCTGCTTCCACAGCTTCAATTTCGTTGATCTTAGAATCATGATTGCTAATTGTTATATACAGAATGCGTATGCGATAACAATTGGTCTTTTCGCGAATGAATACACGCTCACCAATTTTTGGATTGTATCAGAGATCAATGTTTCCACATGAATATAATGTATTCCATAATAATCTGCGAGATATCGAGCAACCCGTGTTTTCCCAGATGCTGGCGGACCAAGAATGACTATTTTCACTGGATGTAGATTTCGTGCTGTTTTATATTCATTTATGACTATGTCTACAACGTCTTGAAATGGCATCTCAAAATACCAGCGTATTTGGTCAATAATATACACGGGATCGATGTTTAAATCCACTGTCATTTGGTCATATATCTGCTGTGACACTTCTGGCAACAAAAGAGCTTCTTCTTTCGATATGTATTTTACATTACCGGTAGTTAAACCTTGACTGATTTTCTGTTTACAAACATATTAGATAAAAATGCTTTATGTATCGAAGTACATTTATTTTTAATTTTATTTTGCAATATTTTAAAAATTTATTTTACTTTTAAAAGCCTTCTTTTCACTTTATATTGAAAGTTACAACCTGACTGACTTTCTATTTACAATCACATTAATCGGAAATTAAAAATACTTTATGTAGCAATACATTTAATTTTTAATTCCTTATTTTTGCAATTTCTTGAAAATTCTTAATATTTTACTTTTAAAAAGATATAAAAAAGTAAAAATACATAATTATCTTATATATAATCTATAATATATAATTTATTTATATATAGGTATAATCTATATACATATACGATTATTGTACAGTTTTTAATTATAAGTATACAACATTGTGCACTTTTAATACTTTCTCCACTAAATAACATCACATTATCTTTTAAAAATAAAATGAATGTATAATATTAAAAGTATATATATATATATATATATATATATATATATATATGTAATAATAAGTATAAAATAATAATACAGAAAATAAATACATTAGTATTTTATGAAAATTTGTACATAATGAAACAGTTTGCACGAGATATGCAAATCTTCACAATAAAGAAAATATCCGTAAATTATTATGAAGAGTTAATATTCTCTATTCTTTGATGGACTTGTATAAAAAAAAAAATCAACTCTAAATACTTGATTCCTTGCTCCGTATTACTTGTGTAAACCAGTTTATGCAAGTAGGACGAAGAATGTTTTTAAAACTGGTTTACTGCGCGAATAAAGCTAAATATGAATCAGATTAATGAAATCAACCATCATTTTGAATAATTGAGGTCAATATACGTTTATACTAAAAAAATAACGCGATAAAGATTATCATAATGGTTTTCTTTTGTCTACGTTTTCCTTATTGCAAATATGCATATTTAATCGCACATAACATTGTTCCAATATTTTTTTTTATAAAATAAAAAATATAATTTTAAAAATCTGAGAAAATACTTTATATAATATTTAGTTTGTCAATAAGTGAAAGAATTCGTACCTCAACAATCGTATTTTGAGAGATTAATTCCCGCTCTACTGCCACGATATATTGTATCGGAGGCCAATTTTGTAATACTGAGAATATAGTTCTGAAAATCAAATTACTTGTAACAGTAAGCGGATTTGATTAACCAAACAATTAGAACTCCAGCGTGCTCAAATAAGCTTATGCTAACATCCCATATTGAGGTATAAAAATTTATAGTATATTAAACTTTTTCAGAGATCACACACATAATATTAAACATTTTGAAATTGCGATATTTATGGTATTTCTGACATTTCTACATTGTATATGCATGTAGTATAAACTATTTTATTATTATTTTTATTGTTATTATTATTTTCATAATAAGTCAATTCTCTTTAGAAAGTATATTACATATATAAAAATATTGATTTACAAAATTGTATTTACTAAATACAAAAAATAAAAATTGATAAAAAATAATATTATATTGTTATAAAATGTTATATTGCAGTATTGCATATTAATGAACAGGTTACATATTAAAAATTTAATTAATATTAATAATTTGATAATACTAGATCTAGTTTAAATTTAAAGATGATATTAATAAGAAAAAGTTTTATTGCAGATATTTTATATTGCAAATAAGCATTAAATTTCTTATATCTATAACATATTTCAAGGCGTACCTCAAAACAAATGTCAATATTGCAATTTCTCAAACAAGATAAATGTTTTTATATTTCTTTTCTATTATCACTCACGCAGCCAAGTCACGAACATGTAAAAGAGGTATCTTGTTCTGTCCTTTGCCAAATATAGGTAATAAAGGCGCGTTTTGCCATGCCATTTTATAGAGATAATGAAGTGGACCTTCCTCCTCGCCATACGTGATGCCGCAGCAAATAACCAACGTTTTTAATTTTCTCTTTAAATTAGCGATCTTCTTCACAGCCACAACTTCTCTCTCACATTGAATATGTTCCTTGTAATTTCGATGAGGTTTTCGTTTTCGATAATCTGCTTCCGTGAATGGTAAATCTGGATCTGCTGGATCTAACGGCTTCGTGAAAGCCCACGTCATTATGGTGGAAATTAAAATAAAATGTCGTGTTGGCTCTTTTCGTTTAAAAGCTTTTGGCAATTTCTTTTCCATACTTTTCAATATGTTAATAATCTCTGAAAATAGAAGAAATTATATTTATAGTGCCGATAAGAGCTATATGACTGTAAATTTTAAAGCCAGTTCTTTATTTTTTAATAATGGTTTAACGCATCTAACAGGTTTTTATTAGATACTTAAACGGTAAAACAAACTAAATATATCGTTATTTATTCTCTAACAAAACAGAAAACGAAAATTTAAATAACAATAAATGACATTAGATCGATATGTAAAAATACAGTAAGGGAAAAACCTTATGAAAATTTAAACAGTGTGCAGATATTTAATTCTTAGTAATTACACAATGTAATTTAAAAATGCGTTATTTCAATACAAAATATATAATATGATTTTTCAAGCTGCGTATTTTTTTAATTAAAAAATTTTTTGTATAAATATTTTATTTTCCATTATTATTTTTAATAATGGAAAATATATAATGTAATATATAAATAATATATTTTAGCATTTTCTTCTTTTGACATCACATTAAATGTAAACATGCGGAAGAATAATGAAATTACATCTTAATTTTTAATTAAGGTGAATTTCATTTTCAAACTGTATCTATCGCAGTTTGTAAGAAACAGCGAAGATCTGATTCAATAATTAATGAAATATATTGATTTAAAATGCAAAAATTTTATTAGAAATAAATAATAATTTATTTCTTTATAACAATTTTTTTTTTTCTTACATCTTAAAAAAAAACGGTATATTTAATGTTACCTTTCAAAACCCAACATGCCTCCTTGATCTGGTCTGATTCCTGTGTAATGTCATAGATAATAATACCGCAGGTCATTAACTCAGACAAAAAAAGGTCTTTGTCATCCAAGTTGATCACTATTACGTCCTCTGGATACGAGTACTATCGGAGAGTGATAAAAATCTAATGATATTATGTATTAACAAATTTAACTTTTTTATTGTAGATTTCTTTTACAGACGTTCCTCATCTTATTTTATTATCAATTCTCGTATCACGCAAAATATATAAAATTTCTAATCTTAGTATTGTAGAATAAGATGCATAATATATATATAATAAAAATCCAAAAAGAAACATCCGGTAATGAATCTAAAGACGAAGTTAATTTCGAAATACCGAGAGATCTTCGTTATTAAACTTGGGAGAACTTGAACTTCAAAGAAATTTAAAGATATTACCTTGCGATCCAGAACTGTACCAATCACTTCGTATTTTCTTGGACCTTCTGCACTCTTGCCTGGCCATTTTCTTTTCTCTCTTTCATTTCCTTCTACAAACTCGTCGCCATCCTCGAATTCATCTTCTTCGTCTGGCGGAATGTCTGTATATGTACTTAGCGGATAGATAATATCCGATAGTATCTATGAATGTTTCCATTTAAAATAAATTTTATCACAATATTAATTATACAAACATTTTATTTAATAATTAATTTAAATATGTACATATGAAAACCATTTGCAAACTTTCACTTACATAAATATAAATATATTACTTGCATAAACATAAATATGTATGCATTATTGTTTTTAATTAGCCAATATCTTGTCATAATATTTATATGTAAAAAGAAAATTATATACATGTTAATCAAATTCTACGATCTTTCAAAGATTTTATAGTAGAAAAGAAAAGATATTGCCGTCGTATATTTAATGAAAAATATGAATAAAAAGCTATTGCGCAATTATATCTAGCCTGTTTAAAGTCTACTTTATACAGCGTGCCTTTGAAAAGTTTTTGTACGCGTCATCATACAGTGTACATCTTTTAGTTAAAATTCTCTGAAAGTAATTTGTCGATGTATATTGATGTAATAGTAGTTTTAATTACTGAACCACAAACACAAATATTTGTTTTATAAACTGCACTTCATGATGAAAAATAATAAATCAACTAAAAAAAGAACTATAAGAATTCCTGGAGAGTAATTGCGAAAGTAATAATGATCACCTGTCATGTAATTTTTATACTTTATGGAAAGTGATATAAAGCGATTAATTCATATAATGTTATATAATAACCTTAATCAACAATTAAGAAGGAAAGATTGAAAAATTTCCTAATTTCTTTTTCCTATTGATTACTGCACAATAATATAGTAATAACAATATTTAAAACAAAACACATAAATGTTTGAATCAAAGATTTCTATATTCACAAACTTCTGATTGTCTGGCTTTCAGTATCAAGTAACTACTTTTCATGTTTTTCCAAGCAATGTGTGTGTGTGTGTGTGTGTGTGTGTGTGTGTGTGTGTGGTACTCACATATTTTAGAACATACGATTTAAAGCGAGATGATACATAATAATGATTTGATACTTGAATTGCGTAATTAAACTCCTTTCAAAATTATTAAAAATGTTATTTAATTTATTATGTTTTTTACTTTTTTTAAATTATCCATTTGATACTATTTTTGTTAATAAACTGCATTTTTTTAAACGTGTATTATTGTTTAATGTTGGTCCTACATAAAAAAATAATATTTATGCAAAATATTGCCGAAAGCAATTACGAAAATAACGTAATAAAATTAAAGTATTAAAATGAAAATAATATTTAAAAAACAGACATAAAATAAAAATAAATATTATTTTTATAATCTTTTCTTAAATCGTTTTCTAATGCATTAAAAATAAAAAATTTGTAATTTATTCGTTTATATTAAAAAAATGAGAAAAACTTACAATAAGTTTGTATTAAAAATAAAGATCTTTATAAAAAGAGAATTGAAACATATCTTCTTAAAAGAAGAGTTATTGAGATTTATAATATAAATCTTCTTTATTTTATTAAAATTTTTTTTTATTTAACAAATAGAAAATAAAATTTATTTGTACCTAATATTTGTACCTAATATTATACGATAAA
>Ga0157364_1007013_pt1 | contig 11630 bp, 11 predicted proteins | sample AttsexASBM2_FD_111476 | JGI IMG/M metagenome (GOLD analysis project Ga0157364, IMG submission 111476) | Fungus gardens microbial communities from leaf cutter ant in Ribeirão Preto, State of São Paulo, Brazil - Atta sexdens ASBM2 | ecosystem: Host-associated > Fungi > Mycelium > Unclassified ...
AAAGATATATACATACATATATATATATATATATATATATATATATATATATATATATATATATATATATATATATATATATATATATATTTTTTTATGTATAAATAAAAATTTTTTTTTTTTTTTTTTTTTATTTTTTTATATTTATTTATATATTTTTTTATATTTTTTTTTATATATATATATATATATATATATATATATATATATATATATATATATATATATATATATACATTTGCATATATGTATATTTATACATGTATATTTGATTATGTATAAATGAAAATTTTTTTTAATTATTTTTATTATTTTTATTATTACATATATTTTCAAAATCTCAATCTGTTTTGAAGAAAGCCTGTATTAAAATTGGAAACGCATTTATCATAACAAACTATAACAGAAATAGACATACAGTGCTTAAAATACCGGCTATATCTGAATATTTTAACAGAATATTATATTACGACAAGACTGAAATATATATTTGTAATAAAATATATTCTTTTTATTATTAGAATATATTTCAATTACGTAATTGTAAGTCAAGATTTAAATATTTGACTAATAGGAACAATCCTACTTGTTTGCACGCTACGCGCGCGCGTGCGCGTGTGTTTTATTGAAGAACATTTCAGCAAACAATTGGGAAACGCAACTGGGACGTTATCATACTTATAGTATGAATAAAGTCTTATTATTGGACAAAAATATTGGGGTACACATAATAAATATACATGAGAAAATGTCAAAATAAGCAAAAAATTATTTTAAAAAAAGAGAAAAGAATATTATTAAATGATAATTTAACATGATTGTTACTTTATGGTATACATTTGCACATATATTTTGAACGTTTTAGCAAATAATGATTATTTATCTGCATTCTCGTCACAGTTGCCTTGTTCAGACACAATATATCCGAATAACCCAATATCACTCAAGACATACTATCAGTCATTACAAAATTCGTTGAATAATGCATATCGTATGTATCATTTTCCCCCCTTTCGCTCGTTTACCTTAATTTTACAATATTAAACGTACAATATTTCGTAAAAACGTTTACAAAAAGTACAATCGCGCAGTTATTATTACAGCTTTCTTCTATAAAACTCCTTGTCAAAAAACGCTTATAAAAAAAAAAATACTGACCGTCTTTGCAAAAAATAGAAAATCTAGAAGATGAAAATGTGAGTTAAGTGCAAGGAATGTGTAATACTTGTTCTCATTTGCAAGAAGCTCACATAAATTATTGTCTTCGATTTTCATTTCTTTAAGCCGGAGGGATGTAATATGGTACTTTGGTATTGTATTACAAGATTTCATTTTAATTTACAATATAAAAAATATTAAATGATGAGAAATAAAATCTTCTGTGCCATCAACAAAAACAGATTCAACATCTGTTAATACGGTAGCATAATTATATTACAAGCTTATGATATTAACCGAAAAATTTAGAATTTTAATTTTAAAATTATTACTCATAACATAATTAATTATATTACATTGTAATAATAATTGAAAAATTTAGAATTTTCATCTTAAGATTATCATTCCTAGAATGAGCGCGATATGTTCAATGTACAGATGTCCGGTAAATTATGCCACAACCGATGAGAAGGTGATATCTCGTAAAGAAAGTAATGAAAAAACAAAAAGAAATACATGTGTGTGAAACAATTTTGAAGTACGAAGGAGAATCATCTTTTTCGAAAATTGCACTATTACTTGAAAAAAAATGTCTTTTATTTAATTCACTGGACATCATGTATCTGAGATTCGTTTTACTTTTTCAAGACTAACAAAGTACCGAATGTAAAGGCATATTTCGACATTTCATAATTGATTTAATAGAAATACCAGATAAAGATCACATGATTCGATATTACATCCAAGAGACTGACCTTGATGCTACAGATGGCGTGTCCCGCGTAGATGGATCTGGTGGACTATGTGGCGGAAATACAGTTTGTGGTGTAGCAGGGTAACTTCCGCCTGGGCCACTTTGACCGTTGTTGCTTATACCTGTTACAGACGAATGCGATGGCGTTTGACCACCGATGCTGGGCAGAGCACCCCAACCTGGCACGTGTGTTACTAAATATGGCTTGACGTATCCATTTGACGTTTGAGTTTGGTTATCTACAGAAATTAATTAATTAATTACTATTAATTAATTAATTACAAAATCAGTCCATTGCATTCCAATTACATTTACCAGTGAATGGAGTGTAATATTTGCCGAAGGCAGTATCTTTGCTAATATCTGGATAGAGATACTGCAAATGTTGCATATCGGCAAGGCGATCAGCCAAGCTTCGAATAGCAAAGTCTTTACTAGTAAATGGTTGCAGCATGAAAACATGATCTGTTGCTTGATCTGATAACATTAAGAAAGATACTAGTTATAACATGTATCTTATTACATAAAATTTATCTCACTATTAAATAATATTTATGTTTTAATACTTTACCTCCAACCCAAGCGATAGTGATACCGCCGAGTTCTGAATCAGAATAACGCATCAAGAAAGTGCCAACCGCACAATTTGCTAACATCTCTTCTGCTTGTTTTTTCCGGATGAATCCAAGGATGTATCGGTCGATCCATGGACCTCTCAGATGTTCTCTTGTCAATTTCATGACAGCATAAAACCATTCCCAAAAAGTGAAGTTTCTTTCGGGTAGTGGTTCTTTACAAAATTGTGCCCAGCTCAACAACATGTTCGAATAATCCTGACCGACTGAATTGCCATTACTTCGAAAAGCTTTTTCCGCAAGAAATCGGAGATTGTCATCGGTCAAAGGATGACCAGTCGCTGAACGGAACTTCATGTTCAATGCCTCAGCCACCTGTCCCCATGGCACTTTTTCCGGCACTTGGAACGGTTGTCTACCTGGTTCAGCAAAAGCATTGTCCCAAGTGACCGTAGCCCATGCATGTGGTTCCTGGTTACCATGTACTATCACGACTACCGGCAAACTTAGAGTCCAAACTTGAAATACTAATTCGCCTCCGCCAACGCAAAATTGCGATTGAAACAGTAATGAAAATTTCTCATCCATCACAGATTCTGTACCCTTTTTCTCCGTGCGCTTAATCTTCTTCAGCTGCATATTGCGGAAACTCACCGAGAGTTGCCTTGTTGCCTACAAAATGATATTATATAAGCATATTTTGCAGTTTTGAATTGATATTAAGAGCGATGCTTTGCAAAATGTCTTGTCTACCTTCTTATTACATTAAGTATAAAAAAATCTCGCGCACCTGATGATATTCCATTGTGCCTGTATTATTCAGAATCTCGCCACTGACCTCGCCACATTTTGCCATTTTCTCGCTTTTCAGCAAAGCATTTGCCTGCGTTTCGCTAATTATGCTCACTTTAACTTGTGGCGGTGTCATGTGAACGTTCAATTTGCCCCCAACAAGAAGACGTACCGTACTCGTAAAACGAGTATTGGTCTTCATGACTTGTGGTGGTTGTTTCTCAATAATAAAAGTACTTGTAACAAGTGAACTGAGAAATTGTGTAATCTGTGTGTTTAAACTCGGAAGAGTATCTCGAATGCCCGGTGGTTCACACTGAAACTTTTGTTTTAAACGTTCCGCTTCTTTAATCTGTTGTCGAGTCTGCCAGATTAACTCGGCGAGACTCTCGCACCATTCCTGAATGGAATCTAAATTATTGGACGCGAAATTTGCACCATTACCTGCCAATTGCTGATCTCTCTTCCATCTAAACGAAACAAGCTCGTTAATGATTCAATAAAAGAAAAAAAGTCTGTATCTTATTAATTTTAAATATTTTTAATTTTAAATATTTATCGACATTTTTTACCTTATGAGTTCATCGTCAAGAATTCTTGATTGTAAAATATTTAATTTTTTGATAATATCATCCAATTTTTCCATAAGCATCAAACGTAGACGAACCACACCATTTACTTTTTGACTCAATTGCAAATCCTGCTGCTCTTTTTGTCTAAATCAAACATTGATCATATATCATAAACAGAAATTGTAATATATTGTACATTTTAAATGTAAATTATAAACAACCGTTTTACCTCCTAATCTTTTTTTCTAACTCCATATTTTGCTGATTCTGCACTTGCATAGCGATATGTTGCAAATGGGCATTCAGTTTCGTACACTCGTGATAACTAAGAGCGAAAGACTCCTGCTCCTGTTCTATCTTTCGTAAATCCTCCCCGGTCTCATATGTCTTTCGCCGTAATGTATCGACCTGATGAGCTATTTCCGTTACCGTATCGCCTATCATCAAACTGACCCTGTCACTGCTTATTAAACCTCCTAAATGTTCGGCTTCTGCTACCAATTTCATTTCCGTGCCCAAGCAATGTCTAATTATTTTATACAATGACATTGGATTTTCACTGTATCTTTGCTATAATAAAAGAACAATAGAGATATGTAACATTTTTATAATTCAATTAAAGTAAATAAATTAAGTATGAATGAAATATAAATGCAAAACACAAGAGATAAATATAACTCACTCGGAACATGCTAGCAGCCTCTATCAATTTCATCTTTGTTACAAACATGTCTTCGGTAGTAAGAGTGTTTGCTTTTGATTCTAACTCGAGTATCAGTGATCCAACAAAGCTGTTTACATAGTGCTCAAATTGTGGGTTTTCTGGTTCTATGTTATTCCTACAACATTAACAATGAAGTAACAATATTCTTAGATTACATAATCAGGGTTGCTACAGAAGCAAAAAAATATTCCCTGATGTTTCCCGGTTTTTCTGATCACTTTTTGAAGAATTTCTTGACTGAAAGAAAAACTGAATAAAACATAAAAAATTAAAAAAATTAAAACTTTTTATTTATTAAAAATAAAATTGAAAAAATAAACAAAAAATAAAATAAATTCTTTTAATTATAATTTATGTTAATAGCTTTTGCAAATCACTTACTACAAAATTATTTAAAAAAATCATCAGTGCTTCTTTAAATAATTTTATATATAAATTTTGTTTAATAATTTAAATAGTTAAATAGAATATAAGATAGAATAACAAAATATTTTTTAAAAATTAAAAAAAGTATTACAAAAATTAAAATTTTACGATATTAAAAGGTGATAATAATTTAATATTTTAACAAAGAAAAATCATGAAAAGTGAGGATCACTGATTTTAGTGAAAACTTTTGATTTTTTTTTTTAATGAAAATATTATTCTTACCCATTAAATACATAATGATTTTCGAGAAATTAGGAATTAAAAAATTTTGCGTACTTATATAAGTTTTGCAAAAAATATTGATTTTTGCCGATATATTTGGAACAGCTAAAGGTACATATTACAAATATTATTTTAAAAAATTTAAAAAAAGAAGAAAAAATTATTAAAATTTAAACTCTCTCTGAATCAGTTCTTACAAACCAAAGAATTCATGCAAGTGTGACACTCACTTATTTGCGACTTTTCTTTGATAATAAATTCCTGGACTTTTCCTGAGTTTTCACGATTTTCTAGACTTGTAGCAACCCTGATAATATTTAATTTATTCAAGAATAGATTTAAAACATATTTTCTAGAGATAGAAAAAAGAGAATGTATCAAAGAATTTGAGATATACTAATAAATATATAATAAATTTAAGGCAGTTTTTACAGCAGTTTTTCAATGAGAATGTCTTATTTATACATTATATAAACGTATGTATAAATAAGAAATTCGAAAAATAACTGTGCTTTATACATTATGCTTACCACATTTTCTCTTCGATCCATGATGACAAGAAATGTCTCACTTCAATCGGGAAGTGTTCTCCATAAATGTTGCGCACCTTTTGCAAAGAATCTTGCGACAGCTGCTGTGCTTTCAACCACAGCGCCATTTTGCGAGATTGTAATCTTTCTAATTTAAAGAAAATGTCTGTTACATTATATATTCAGATATTCATCTCAATGGTCGATACTTAAGTGACTTTGACCAAAAATTTAAATCAATTTAACCGGCGATTTTAATTCAACTCGACAGAATCGCTTACAACAGAAATTCCAATTGCACGATTCATCGTCATTAATCTAATCTTTCTTCTTATGTGCCAGACAAAAAATTTTTCATTTTATAAATTATTACGGATATTATTTGACGGATATTATTTGAAATTAAACCAATCAATTAATAGTATTTTATTAATATGAAATCGCTAATTTTTTATTTATAAAAAGAAGAGACTATTTAAACTGAGGGCAATAAAACAACTAGACACTTATTATTTAAACGATAAAACAGAAATTTTGCAGTAGGCAATTTTGCCGTTTCTATATCATTGATTAATTCTTTGTTCAGACAAAAAAGATTATTTACATTATGGACGACAAAATTTTAAGCTAAAAATTTTTACAGATAATTTTTTTACATAGAAAATTTTTATAGATAGATAATTCTGCAAAATTATTTTATATATTTCGCAGATCTGAAATTTTTTATGTATTTGTTGATTGCTGATTAAGTTAATTGGAATTTGATCGAAATCATTCTTTGATGACCATTTCTACCAATGTAGATTAACTTTAGGACTTTTAATCTCGGTTCAATTTACTCTTTATCTTTTTTTAATTCTTAAAATAAAATAAAAGATGAAGGGTTAATTAACCAAGACTAAACTAAAATACTAAAATTAAACTACATTGGTAGAAACAGACATAAGAATGAGAAAAGAATAAAGAGTAAGTTAAATCGAGATTAAAGTTAATCTCGGTTTAATTTACTGTTTATCATTTCCTAATTCTTAAAATTAGAAAAAGCAGATAAAGAGTAAATTAGAGATTGAAATTAATCTCGAAGGTAATTTTATATGATGGAACCTGGGCTTAATATACAAAATAGAAAGTTCCAAAAACGATCGATAGCATCTCGTCGCTAAATCTCAACGAGTTGTACCGATAAAAGAATATCATTATAAATAGATCTCGCAAATGTTCCCTTCGCATTGCAGTCGCACGGAAAGTTTCAGAATCCCGGTATTCGAATAAATACGTGGTACATTATATAATCCGTTATTACTCAGATCATCGAGGACTATGATCATTGCTAAAGTTCGATCAGAAGATATTGAAAATCCCTGTAATCACCCTGTATAACAATCGACTTCAAGGTATCTCGAAAAACGTCTTTGTCCTCCGTGGCATCGTGATAATTATACGTCTAATTTAAAAAAAGAGGAAAAAAAAAGGGAGCAATTTCGTCGATTTATTTTTATCGTCTGTGACAATTTGTCGCGACTGAGCGAGCTCGTTCGCTGAGGAGAAGACGTCGCACATTGGAACTTCGAAAGAATAAAGAACGCCGCGCGCGCGCGAGATTCGTACGGAAACGAAAGTTTGCTCCAAAGTAAAAAAAAAAAGTTGGCGATAAAGTTCCTTGAAAAACATCTCGCGAAAAGCTTTATCGTCGAGGAAAAGGAGAAAAAAAGCGTATCGCGCGACATAACGCGCAAATAGATAAGAACGCAGAAGGAGGGTAGGAGAAAGAGAGACAGAGAAAGGAAGGGGGGAAGGAGAAGAGCAGAGCGAATAGCGGGCAAAGAGCGAACGAAGACCGCTCCGGAATTCGACGAAACTCACTTGGTACTGGTCGGTTCTGCTACTCCCTCGTTTTTGAAAACAGATGTTTTTCGGCGAAGACGTTTATACGACGCAATAGACACGGCGTAATCGTAATCGTCGCCGTCGCCGCCGCCGTCGTCGTCGTCGTCGTCGTCGCCGCCGTCGCCGCCGCCGCCGCCGCCGCCGCCGCCGCCGCCGCCGCCGCCGCCACCGCTGCTATCGCAGCTCGGCTTTCTTCGTTGTTGTTTCGCGCCGGCGACCTTGAACGTATCGCAGACGCGCGATGCGACAACTATAATCCGCACTGGCCGCGCAATAATCGCGGAAAGAAGTAATTATTGCGTGCAATCAGACTCACACCCACGCTGTCATCAATAACGCTCGTTCGGGACCTGCTTGCCTGTCCCTTCTCCCGAAAGTTACACCCCGAAGAAATCCTCCTACCGCCGCTTCCGCTCCAATCCGCTCCCTTGGCCGTCCTCTCGGCCGCGTACATCACAGGCCGTCGGGCACCGTCGGTCGACGCGGTTGACGACGGAATGAACCGATACGGGTGGAAATTCTTGGAATTTCCTACCGTAAACGGCGCCGTCGAATAACGGTGGGGGCGATCGTGGGAGTGGGACTGATCACGTGACCGTCGCCGAACATGCGCACCATGCAAGCGATCGCGCGTCCGCGCCGTGACGTCGCCGTCGCCGTCGGCTGTGTTCTCGTGATTTATCGATAAACCACATCCACACTGACCAACACTGATGACGACTACGACGAGTCTGTTTTTCTTTCTCGATTACCGTTTTCCTCATCCGCACGCTCAATCATTATTTCATCACTGAAATAAATGAGATAACCAGCGAATGCGCTGCAAATTGTATAGATGAACAAATTAGAAAGAGATCACCGTTTTATATTGATAAATCACGATTTATCCGATTTATTTAGCGGTATGTTTATGCAAATCCGTCCCCGGTTTGGCCTTTAGATTTCGGAGAAAGTATAGAAAGTGTAAAAAGAATGCAAATGAGAATTTGAGAATTATAGAATACATTATAGAATACAAGAGGAAGTAACTTTTAATAATAATAATAATATTTATACTATATAAAAAGTTTAATTTATTGAAATATTAACGATTTTAAACTTTTACAATTGTAGATAAGATTATGTACGTATATATAACGCTCAAATGTAAATTTATATATATCTTTCTGTAACAATGTTTGTTACTTGTATCACAAAAATTATATATATATATAACATTATATATACAATATTTTATATATATATATATATATATATTCAACAAATAATTTTGTATATATAAGTACATATATTTAATCCATAGGCCTTTTAATATATATAATAAGCTAGATATAAATAATAAATGTGATGTCTAGATACTATCTTATAAGAATCTATTAATACATTTGATGGAAATTATTACTTTCTTCATATCACTATTTTTATTTCACTTAAAATATCAAACATATAATATATTAATTTTTTTTTCAATTAATATAAAATTAATAAAAGCTAGAATGTGTAAAAAGATATAAAAATATTATTTATATATAAAGTTTATATTCTTTAAGATTAAAAAAGGCAGCGGATGGCATAACATTTGAGTATATCAAATATTATAAAGTACGCATGCTATGCAAAATCAAGGGTGGTAGCGTGAGGAATAGAGCCCCAGTTAAATACGTTGTGGCACTTCCAATGCACCAAAATGCTGAAATAGAAATATGCGCTCAAAAAAATAAAATTAATAAAACAAAAGCACTTTTGCAAGTTCAATTCATTTGAATTCACCTGAAGAGGCGATGATAGGTCCGCAAGCACGAGCCAGTGCACCCAGGGATCGAAATATACCAGTGATCACACCCTTCTGATGTTCGGGTCCAATACGCGTCACCAAAGTCATCACACACGTCACAACCATCGCAGTGGCTGCAATAGATAATATGAAGCAACTGTTACTGCAACGTATTACTGCATATACTGCATATTTGAATGATAAATTCGAATGTACTAATTTAAATCGGCAATAAGAAATAAATATAATGCTCACAAACTGCGAAAAGAAAAATCCCGATACACAACACCTGTACATTGGAAGCAACACCGATACATATAAATGCGGGAATTATTAACCATAAACCCTAAAAAAAATATCATTAAATAAAAACATTAAATAAACAACTGAGAGATGTGTAGAAGATCGAAATGAATTAGCATTACCAGTTCGCTGATGATTTTAGTTTTATTCGGAGGTATATGTCGTACCCATCCACCCTGTAAAACTGCCATAATCACTCCAATCCCAAGAAACATCCAGCCTTGTTGCATACTCGTAAATCCGAATGTATGATGAGTCAAGAATGTCAGAGTAAACTCCAAACCACTGTATATAAGAAGATATATAAAATATGCTTGGCCCAATATCTTCAAATCTTGTTGATCTAAAAATCAAGTTATAATTATTGATAACATTATAAAATATAATTATAAAATATATTTCAAGAGAAAACGCTTTTGATATATTTGATATATATATATATATATATTTTCTAGAATACCTTGCCGACTCAAGTTCAAGACTCCATTAAATTGAAAGAGATCAACAGGATTAATGTAAGAAATTGCCCCAGATAATCCTTTTGCCAAAGTGGTAGCTCTATGTTTTAACGACAAACTCTCCTTTAGGTAGTAAGTAACAAAAAATAAGTCGCTTAAGGCAAGGAAGAATGCAAATAGTGCTGGTATCACGTACCATGTGCCTTCTCTATTATTACTGGAAATCCATGCAAAAAATGCTCCTATCATTGGTCCCACAACAAAACCAATAGAAAAGGCTATTCCTACAAGTGCCTACAAAAATGAGAGAACGTAATTCAGAATTGAATGATATTTATTTTAAATAGATGCTGTTTATGCACTCGATGCTTGCTTATCTTTCTTTACCATCGCTTTTCCTCTCATTTTCGGAGATGTAACATCACTAATAATAGCCATTGCCAGACTGATGTTTCCTTTACTAATGCCACCTACAAATCTGGCCAATACAAATATACCAAAATTTGCAGACAGAGCCCATAAAAGATAAGAGAATGAGATGCCAATCAAACAAAGTAACATCAAAGGTTTTCGTCCATAAATATCTGATAATGCTCCTATGATTGGTGAACCCAAAAATTGTAAGAAGGAATACATAGATCCTAGGAAACCTATGAAACAAAACGAGACAAGTTTACTTTTAAAAATATATAACATAAAATTTTTTTTTCTTTTTTAAATGAAAACATAAATATCAACCTCCAAAAAGAACTGTGCTGACTTTATCTGGTGCGTCAAAGAATATTTGTATGCTCTTCATACGATTCATAATAATGGAGTACAATCCATGTTCTTTTTCTATCTCCTTATAATGGTCCAATAGAGCTGGCAATAGTGGCAGTATCATTGTAAATGCTAGGAGATCCAGCAATAAGGATATAAAGACCACTCGTACCGTATTATCCTTGGTTTCATTCATATTTTCTTCTTTTTTTTTCAAAATATAGTATTATACTATCTTTAACCTTGTATATAAATTTTTGGTGAATTTTATTTCCTCTATCTTTACAGAATGTTTATCTCACTCAGTTGACGATCACAGACTGTTATGCAAGTTGAGGATCTCCTAGTTTCAGAGGAAGTAAATTATTTGCTTTAATTGCTAACATAACAAGTATCCTCGTGAATTTGATTGCTTATTTTCGAATTGCATAATGAAAACATTGTCATTTATTCAAAATTCATTCCTCAGCTCCGTCCCAAAATTATAAGGCACAATCAGGAAGAGCGTCATCGAGATTGTCAAAGAACCTCGTGTCACTCAAAAGTGAAAGGTTCCAATCCCGTTGTATTCTACATGCTTCGCGGTCAGTAGTAAACTTCGTACAACATTCTACCAAATTATTCAAATATGCTGAATAAAGCAAAACGCTTGATATCGATGGATGATCAATAAAATCAATCTTTACATAC
>Ga0157364_1007015_pt1 | contig 11629 bp, 8 predicted proteins | sample AttsexASBM2_FD_111476 | JGI IMG/M metagenome (GOLD analysis project Ga0157364, IMG submission 111476) | Fungus gardens microbial communities from leaf cutter ant in Ribeirão Preto, State of São Paulo, Brazil - Atta sexdens ASBM2 | ecosystem: Host-associated > Fungi > Mycelium > Unclassified ...
CATATGGCATTTTAGAAGGCCAAATGTTAACGCTTTAAAACCACAAAAAGGCGGGAAGATATATAAAATTTAAATTGTTATTTCGGTTGTATCAAGTCTAAAGCTCAGAACTTTTTTGTACACCTAATATATTGTAGTCGACAACCAAAGAGTTCTGCGGCTGCAATTATTAAACGAAGTGAGGGTTCTAGTGATGCCTTTGGTAGTTCAGTATAAATTATAAATTACAGATAGAGTACTTTCTAATTTATTTTGTACAATATTTTTTTCAGGAGACACATCGGATTTACATTAACATTAGAGGATTCGTAAACATATTTAATAGAAGGATGAGATATGCAGAGAGGCGATGGGACCGGGAGGAATTACTAGATATTTGAGAAGAACGAAATTTTTTTTCAGCAGAACTCTTCGGCCTCCGCCCGTACGAGCCTGAACCAGAGCCGGAAAACTGGAATTAAGTTTAATGTAAGTTTGATAAAATTTTATGAATAAATTTAAAAAAAAAGAAATACTTGTATATTTATATTTATATATTTTACGTTATACATTATTTTTATATATTGTTATATATTTTTTTATTTATATTATTTTTCATCTTATAAAAGGCAGCGACGACGACGTGATAGCGCCGGAGACTTCCCGCGCCTTCCCCCTCGCGCCTTCTCCCCCACGCCACGAGTACCCCCCGCGCTCTCCTCTAGCCCCGGGGGTTAGAACTCTCCTAGTATATCAACTGTTGTGTTCTCTAAATTAACCATTGATGATCCAGATAAGTGATACAAACACATGGTACAGGAAAAGTTACAATGGATATTAAATTCGACTTATCATCATAGTATAAACACAGCATCCTTTACGTTGTTATTCGGTACACAGATGCGCGAAGAAACCGATCTTACATTAAACGAAATAATTGAACAGGAATTCCAATCGCAATTCAAGAACGTAATTATCTGCGAGATAAAGCTAAGGAGCAAATTCTTAAAGTCCAGTCCGAAAACTGTAAAACTTACAATCTCAGACGTAAGACTGCGTCCAAATATCATGTAGGAGACCTCATAGCGAAGCCAGCTGAGTCCTGGAGAAAGTTGTGAGCGAAATACTTAAGCCCCTACCGCATATATAAAGCCAAGTTTAATGATATTTATGAAGTTATCAACATAGATTAGAGAACATGAGGGACCTCTTCGTATCTTCTCATGCGCGGAATACTTAAAGCCGTGGCCTACTATTATATTAATTAAGGTCTGCGAACAACCTAAATTTAAATTTCGTTTATTCCCTTTAATATATCAATTAAAAGTTACGAATATCTCTATCTGAATAAGAATTAATGTTAAGATCTTTTTATAAAGATCTTTTTAAAGTACTCTTTTGTTTGAACATTTCTAGATATGTTTTTCTTTGAAATTATGTCCTGCGAAGTGCATGACTAAATAAAATGTGGGGAGTCCCTGTATCGGCAGTTATATAAAAATCCCGAGAGAGGACGCGAGCATCGAGTAAATGTTGATTTTGCCCCGTTAGAAGATGACTGAGATTGAAGACATATGGTCTAGAAATAAGAGCGTGTATGGATCGTTTGTGTGAATCACTGATATAATATTATAAAGTTTCTGTTACTCATCACGACATCGAGTTAATCCTTATTCTTCAATATACATTGTAAAAAAATAATTGAAAAAAAGCAATGCTTTTATTTCTCCAAATTTTTTGTACAAACGATGTTACAAAGACATATATCCTTGCAGTAATACTAGCCAATTACTGAAAGACAGTAATTAATTACTTATTTGGAATACTAAAAGTATTGAACAACAGTGCTTTTAATACTTAGTGTAAAAAGTAATTAATTACTTAAGTAATTAATTACTATCTTTCAATATTAGTCAATATAAAATTAAATTTCTATAAAGGTATAGCTCATGCATTATTTCTTAATTCATATTCTGTAAATATAAAAATTAATTTATGTAATACAATTAATCTATCATATTTTTTAATGTTTTTCTCATACATAAATAATAATAATTAATTTCCGCCTATCTTAATCCCCGAAAATTTCATTGTGAGATCTTGATGATATTGTTCCAGCAGAATTTCCTTAGTTATTAGAATATATTTGAACTTCGAAGAAATTCCAATATATGTCCTCTATAAATTTGAAATCGAGCTCTAAAATTGAATCGCGAATTAACGTTAGCATTTTCATGAAGCATCAGATTTCTTTGTTTCTTACTGGAAGCATTACATCCCTGATAGTAAGATAGGATAAGCAAGTTTATACGAGTTATTAGAACTATTGGGAAAATTCGTGCCGATGTTGAAAGAAAATTGAAACACAAAAGATTTAAATTTTAGTATACATTTATTAAATTATAGTTAGTCACGAACTTTCCGGACAACCCAATACTTACCATATACGTCACAATTTACGCGGGTGCAATCTCGCGATACCTGCTTGTACGGTTGAAAAAAATGTACTTCGCCAAAGAGAGCAGACATCGAACGATGTGAAGAAGGAATATAACATGTAAATTTCAACGTTATATAAATTAAAAAAATTTTTTTTAACATTGTGTATGTGCACAGTACGGAACATGCGGTGCGTTTACTGAACAGACGTTACGATCTGACGAATACGGACTATAAATTTTTGGAAATTGGGATCCATGTTGACCCACCAAATTACATGGAGATCATCCTGGGAGATCATCGCGGACACGAATCGTCGCTCTTTCGAAACGTGGAAGAGTCTCTATGAGCAACGATGGAATATTTAAAAAATGCTTCGAAATGAATACAAAGACAATTTTATAAGCATTGGACCGCTAACTATCTGCGTTTGCACGCTGAACGATGCTATACTCGCACGTCTCGATTCTTCATCTGTACGCATTACGATGATCGAAATGACGCTACGATGTACGTTTGCGTATCGACGTAACGTTCAAGCGATTAGCCCGACTCGATACGGTTGATGTCAAGTATATTCGATTCTCATCATCGCGTCTGCGAACGCTATACGATAGCGACATTTTCAATGGACATCAGCTCGTCGATTGCGAACTACTGGCTTTTTAATACGTATGAAAAAAATAAAACGATGTAATAAGATGTCAATACAAAAATTTTCGTTCATATCATTATATGTATTTTCTTCTATTCTCTATCCTTTGTCTTGAATCCTTTGCGCTAGTAAAAATCATATTGAAAAAACTACGTCATAAAAATAAGAGATTTGTAGTCTATTGATTCATTTCTTCCGTCCCGATATCACGTTACGCGTTATAACGTCATCGAGCGCGCTCTATCTTTCTCTAACATGCGAACCCTTGTACCTACACATTTTTTGTGACATCTAGAGTTCTATAGTTCCATAGTCTGTAAACATTTATGATCTTAAGTGTTTCATATGCAGCGCAAATGTATCCTAGATAGCCTCGCTATGACAAAGGATGCTTCTCAACGTCAGTCTTTGCTGTGTCCGCGCGAGAAATTAGCACGAAGAGCTGTATTTAATATGCAAGCTGTATTTAATGCAATGAGTGATTTTTATAATGTGCAAGGGTGTTCTACCATTTATGGTAGGTGATAGAATTGTTTTTGTACATTTATGTGATTAAGTGATAGTGAAAGTAAAAGTGAAAATTTTGTGATTTTTTAGAAAAAAAACTTTTATCGAAAAATTTTCCTGCGATAATGAGCAACCTGAGAGAATTGATCGAGATCCGTTATGAGTATCCCGTTGAAGGAGTAGTTTCATTTTTATTTGTATCAAATATTTTAGTGAATTTGTTTTTTTACTTCTTATTTTTCCAGTACAGCATGATCGACAATCTGAGAGTCATACGGAACGAGTTTGGAGTTTTAATAATTCCTCTAGTAAGTTCAGTATAAATTATAGATAGATTAAGTTCAGTATAAATTATAGATAGAGTATTTTCTAATTATTTTGTTATAATTCACTTTGTATAATATTTTTTTTCAGGAGACACATAGAAGCTATATCAGAGTAAGAAGGTTCATGAACAATGCGCAAATTATACGTGCAGAAAGATGTTGGAATCGTGAGGAGAGTATAGATATGTAGGAAGAAGGTGATTTCTTCTTAGCGAAACTCTTCGGTCTCCGAGCCCGATCCGGAGCCGGAAGATTGGAATTGTAAGTTTGATAAAATTTTATCGATAAAATTTAAAGAATACTTATATATATTATTTATATTTATATATTTATATATTTTACGTTATACAATTATTATTTTTATATTGTTATATATAATTTTTTATTTATATTATTTTTTTATCTTACAGAAGGCAGTGGCGGCGACGACGGCGATCGCGATAGTGGCAGCGGTGGCGCCGGGATCTTCCCGCGCCTGCTCCCTCCTTCCCCGCACCTACGAGTATCCCGCGCCATCCCCTTTGCGTCTACGGGTACCCCCCCGCGTCCTGCATCCCCCTCAGAGAAAATAAGTTAGATCTGGCCCATTGTAACTACTGGCGAACAATTTAATTTCTTAGAGTTCCGGGCGGAAACTCGCGATGTTTCCGAAATTTTCGGCATTCTCGAAAGAGAGTTTTGTGATACCCGAAGGCGCGAAAATCGTTCGCTGATTAGAAAACGTGTTCCGCGAAATCTATCCATATGCGATACGTTCGTGCGAACCGGGATTATGTAGGACTATCGTTCGATTCGGAATCTAGTGCATGGTCCGGCAAAATTATTGCTTCGTCCGGTACGCGAGGATTAACTTTCGAGGATATGGAGACGTAAGTTCGGTAGCTCAAAATGCCAATAGAATTGATATTACGGAAAATTTCCACGTACATGTTTTCAACATCGCGGCACCTATGGGTCGTGGCCGTAAGTCAAACAATTATAGTAATGCTATTTGTAATATCTTAATACTAAGAATTATAGACAATAATAAAGCAGGCTGCGTCCTTACACGCCTAAAATATATTTCTTTAGGAAACATCCCTGCGCATATATCTTATAAAGACATCCCTGTATTCTTAATAGATATGATCCTGCATATCCCCTCCCTAGGGATGAGGCCCTGTCTTGAGCAAGTGGAAGAGCTGAAGCCTCCATCACCAACGCAGCGCGCCATCCCGACGTAGTGGGAGAACCGACGCCACTCGAAGCGACACGTCCAATAGTACGAACCCGGGTGCCGCTTAGTGCAATCGCACCACCTTCTATTCCGCGTAGTTAGTTGCGCGTCAAATTCTTATTCCCGACTCAATCCTTGTGTAAAGATGATATCTTACTATTTCAATCTCATTGCAACTTAATATATTACTCTAATTTAGTTAATCTATTGTCTTAATATAATTTTAATAATATTGTAATACTCAAGTAAAATATATGTAATTGTTAATCAATTCTCAGTAATTCATTGAATAAATCCATAAACAATCCTTAATTAAATAACGATTACCGCAACCGTTCCTAAAATTAATTATTAAAACAACATTCATCATGACGAAGAAGCCTCGCTGTTTTCTACGAAGGAAGGAAGGAAACGCTCACCTCTTTTACTTAACATCTCTACCCGAGATATCTGGTTTATAATATTATATTAACAATTATATTAACAATATAATTATTACTAGCAACAAAGGTGATCACTGTTTCCGATTCGAAACGACGCTATGAAGAAACACTACTGTCTCCAGCGCGACAGATGCATATGTGGTGATACTTAAACACTCTTGAGTAAGAGTCGTCCGTGCATTAGAGTCGCACATGTGGACCAGCTGCATCTGCCTAGCTCTTCAAGTAGCAGCTGCCTTTTTCTGAATAATAAATATCCGCGACGCGTTACACTTAATCTTAATTATTAACATTAACAATTCATAAACAATCTCTTAAGTGGATTACCATCTCTATCAATTGTTCTAGCCTAACACAGTGTAGTTGAATTACATTGCACTGTTAGTGATTACTTCAATTAAATAAAGTATAATTATTAATAATTGTTTAACTAATATTTAATTATAACACGCATTACACATGTGCTCGCCCTATCGATCCAATGATCACCGACACACCCTATCGTGGTTAAGCACCGCGAGTGCTGCATGCTTAACTTCTTTTGAACCGCGAAACAAATTCCGCTCCGATTTGTCGAGAGTGCTACGATAATATTCCTGCACCGAATCATCACTTTCACGAATACGTTAGCTATCATTTCGTTCAAATCGGATTTTATGATCCAATATAAGTGTACCAATTATAATGTGCAGGTGCCTCTAACTAGATTTCCGGTTCTCTGTCTCGCGTGTAGTAACGTTATAAATCGCTTCGAACAATATTTGATTTATTCTGAGGATAGCCCTTATATGACAGATACTCCGGCTATAATCCCAGAAAATGAGATTCGCTACGCTTCGCCTAATAATAACAATAATTAATTAGTAATGCACACATGTGCCCTCCGAGGATAATTAGGCATAATAATCTAGTTCGAGAGTTACTCTATCAAGCGTGGCTGGACACAGCATTGTGCTGTATTTCATTCTTTTACCATCATAATATTAATAACGTGATAATTTGCGACGAATACTACGGAGACAAAGCTCCTTACGACCGTAGCTTCTACCACGGTGTCTCGAGGTACTACATTCCGATCGGTATAACGGAAAGATTTGAACAATATCAAATTTATGAAGTAATTATTCTGTGAAATCGGCCAATGACTTCCTGCCTTACTTACACTGACATGATACGCGACTTCACGGAATATTTATATCTCGGGAGATAGACCTTACGATAGACTCCGAGTCTACGATTTTAATCATTGGTGAGATCCGACAACAATAATCAAATTAATCGAACTTGAGATTCTCGTAAGCTACGACTCTCACTCTCCCAAATTATATTTTTTGGATTCTGGATCGCCGTGACGCAACATTTATGGTGACAGCGATGCGTTCGAACTCTTTTGATTTCTTGATTAATCCCTTCGATCCATTTAATTGATTTTCAATCATTTAATTAACTTTCAATTATTTGATTAACCCTTTCAATTATTTGATTAATCCTTTCAATTATTTAATTAACCTTTTCAATTATTTGATTAACTCTTTCGATTATCTGATTAACCCTTTCAATCTTTTTGCTAATCCTTTCAACTCTTTAGTTAATCTTTTCGATAACCCTTTTAACCCTTTGATTAATACCTTCGATATCTCCTTTAACCCTTTGGTTAATTCTTCCAGTAACTCTCTTGATCCCCTCGTTAATCTTTTGACACCTTCCCTAACCCTTTGATTAACTCGCTTAACTCTTTCATCACCCCCTTTCTCACTTTACATCCTTACAAATTCTCAACATAAACGAAAACCAGAATCTTTAGAATCTTTCTGCAATGGACATACACGTAGTGAGAATAAACCCCTACCCAGAGCTCCGCCGCGGGAGCCAAAGCATACGAATCGTTGGTCGAAGGTGGAGCGAAAGATTTAGTCACGAAAGAATAAGAGTTAGAAGTTATAGAAAACGCGGTCAAAGAGAAAGAATGCCGCATCCAAGCGCACGAAAACGCACTTAGGCAAAAACTAGAGGAAATAGAAAAGACGAAACGCCAATTAGATAGCAAGCGCGAGAAATTCTATAGATCGATGTCCGCCAGAGAGGAAGAGTTTCGCGAGAAACGCAAATTCGAGAAACGTGGGCACGACAAGCTTAGACAAATACGCGACCAACACACTCCAAGAGGCGACGAATCCACCTCCACTTAATTTCGACTATACACTCTCCCGAAAAACTCCAGCAAGGAATAATTTCGCCTCTGGCGAATCACCAGGCCCGAAAATATCATTCAGGAAAGCCACGGAATTGATTCCATATTTTGATGATTATAATATATCATTAGGCAATTTTACCCGAGCATGTAGAAGAGCACGCGAAATAGTACAGCAGCAGAAAGAAACTTGACCAAATTATTAATAAATAAGTTACGCGCACTAAATAAGTTACGCGTACTATGTCGAGGATGAACCTTGTAATACTATTACCGAATTGATAGACTTATTGACCGGAGCCTTCGGCTCATCCAAAATCATTTTAATCAATATCGCTGCGAATTGAGTATTATTTATCTAAAACCGTGAATATTAGACTATATTAGTCGCGTAAAAGATCTCGACTCAGCGATTCTCGACGGAAGAAGAGACAGAGGGACATGAGATACGCGTTTTATTTCCGATTGATAGCTTAATTGCGCGATCATTTTACGAAGGCCTTCCCCTAGAAATACTGACTGCAGATAAGCCCGGAAATGCGCCAGCAACATACGGACGCCTTCGCCGCTATTAAAATTATTGCGAAATGACAAGAACAAGATAAACAATGATTCGAAACAAGACCCCCGGTCCGACCGTGAGAGAGAGAGAGAGAGAGAGAGAGAGAGAGAGAGAGAGAGAGAAACACGACACCTAATACCGATGAAGATCACTCGACCAAATCATTCGGTTATCGCTCGGACAATTATTCACGAGACCCACCGGGAAGTCGATATGCGCAAGATTACCATCGTCACTCACGGAATTCCGAGCCACGCCGAAATACGGATATGCCACAGAATAGATACCGTCGTCCTGGGCAATACGAACCACATCGCGACGCGCCAGAATCAAGCAGATCTCGTGCGATATAACACGCCAACTACAGCGCCCAACATAAAATACGACAATTCTTATACCGCTCAAAATTCGCGAACAATAACAACAGAAAAAACGAGAAAATGTATGTCGATACTACAAAAATCTCAGTCATATTATCGACGAATGTAGGAAAACAGTTTAATAACACGTAAAGAAACGCGTCGGGAAATTCGCCAGGTTCGTCGGAACACCGTAGCACACTCCCGACGGACGAAAAGAGGAACATCAGACCGATGAACTCAATAAAAGTCGAAAAAGAGAACCGCGAGATCAACCAAGAGAAGTTCGAATCACGGTCTTAAATCCTAAAGATTTTTCACATGCCCCGACAGTAACAATAGTAACGATTGGCTTATCACGAGAAATTAGTTTTATGATAGACACAGGGCTCTCAACGTAATCACGAAAAATTGACTCGGAAATCATTATTCGAAACGACGACCCTCTGTACTTTAGCGGTATCACGAAGAGCCACGTCGAGACTTTAGAGTCTATCAAAATTAATAAGCCACCCCAGTTGCACTGCACATGATCTCAGATAATTTCCCCATCGCGCAGGAAGAGATCTTAGGCTCCGATTTCTTCCACGATACTTCAAGCATAAATCTCTTAGAGAGATATATCAAGTGGAAAGGAAATCGTATATCTTTCTCTGATCAAACGATAACTATTCCAGCCCGATTTCAAGAGGTTTTCTACCTTAGGGTAGAAATAATTCCAATATCGAAACTGAATACGTCCCGCGCTTTAGGGTTTGCGATGACGTTTATCTTGGAGACGCGGTAGTCACAAACAGGAAGAGCAAAGCGTACATATAAGTAATTAATATGCGAAGTCGATAAGGAAATCGTAATCTCTCACATCACATTACAGGAAATAGACGAAAGAGGCAGCAATAGGCCGCGAAACTCGAACCGAGATTAATGTCATACAACAAACCGATCAGCGGTTCAAGAACTCTTAAGATTAGAACATTTAAACAAAGAAGAAACAGAACATGTAATGAATCTTCTCGATAAACACAACGATCTCTTCCTACTCCCGGAGAAGAGTTGAGTACCACTGCGATGGAACACAAAATTAATACTACCAACAACCAACCTATACCTATACCTATACCTATACATAACATACATAAAACAGTATAGATTCTCGCTCGTGCATAAGAATAAATCGACAAATAGGCGACATGTTAGAGCAAAACATAATAGCGGAGTCAGAATTTTTCTACAATTCTCCTTTGTGGATAGTCCCTAAAAAGGCGGATTTAAAAGAGAATAAACGTTGGCGCTTAGTAATTCCGCGCATTAAACGAAAAGATACTTGGAGACGCGTATCCGTTATCCAATATAAGAGACATTTTAGACCGACTAGGAAGCGCGAAATATTTCAGTGTATTCGATTTAGCATCAGGGTTTCATCAAATTCGAATGTCCGCGGAAGATGCGCAAAAGACAACTTTTTTCACACCTTATGGTCATTACGAATATAAACGCATGTCATTCTTAAAAAACGCTCCAGCCACGTTTCAAAGACTACTAGATAGAGTTTTAAGTGCATAGGTTTCCAGGGCACAGAACTATTTATATTGTTTACTTAGACGACATCGTAATATACGCAAGTAGCCTAACAGAACACGCCCAAAAATTTAATAAATTAGCCGAACGATTACGCAAAGCCAACTTGAACCAGATAAGTGCAAGTTTCTTAGAAAGGAAATCACTTATCTGGGAAACGTTATCAGTGAGACAGGCGTGCGATCTAACCTCAAAAAGATTGAAACAGTAAAAAATTTCCCACGACCGCGTAATGCTAAAAATATAAAACAGTATGCTTTTAAAAAAAGATAAGAGCTTCGAGAAACCTTGCAAGAGCCTCAAGAAACCGTTTTTACGACCCTTCGCGATAATTTATGTGAAGAACCATTACTTAGATTTCACCCAGATTTCACACATTCCATTTCACAAAATTCATTTTAACAACGGATGCCTCAAGTTACGCAGATAGGCGGAATATTAAGCCAGGGCGAGATCGAAAAAGATAGACACATTGCATACGCGTCCAGATTGCTAAATAACGCCGAACAAAACTACTACCATCGAGAAAAAATCTAGCAATTATTTATTGCCACCAATCACTTTAGACCATCTATATAGCAATAAATTTACCATATGACTTCACTCGGTGAAAGATTCAATATCACGCCTAATTTAATGGCATTTAAAATTTACCGAATACGATTATAAGGCAGGAAAAATGAACTGTAACGCGAATGCCTTATCTAGAAACCCAGCCAAACTCCTATGCTCAACTATATCCTCTCACGTGCCGATTCCGACAGTGAGTCTTTGTTCGATTGGACACCCAAACAATCCTGAAAAATCCTTGATACACCAGGTCCATCCCGAATTCTAGTCGATAGACATATCTGACGAGATATCCCCTAAAAGCGATAACGAGACCTGATGACTTTAAAGACAAAATGGACAAACAGAGCAACGTTTATAATTCAGATGACGATAGCATAAATCATAGTGACAGCAACGATGACAGCGATAACAGTAGCGATGACGAAAGCGAAATCACGCTTTTCGATACATCAGATATACCATATGATCTAAACACAGATAATCACATACGATTCGAGATAATACATCAAAACATAATCTCCCGAAAGAATAACTTAGTAGTATTCGTTTCTCAGAAAGGTGAACCGTGTGATAAAGGCGCACAAGCTTTGGCCGAAGCAGGAATGCTTCCAGAGATATCAGATGTTACCATCAGATGTAATCCAGCTTGCGTCCGACCAATTCCAAGCGAAAAAGCAAGCAACTAATCATTCTAACGATTAAAGAAAGCTTCTGATATAACAGAGAAAGAGAAACAGACGAAACAGATATACTCTTTATTAGAATCATCAAAGAACTCGGGTTACGATCTTTCTCAATATG
>Ga0157364_1007016_pt1 | contig 11629 bp, 13 predicted proteins | sample AttsexASBM2_FD_111476 | JGI IMG/M metagenome (GOLD analysis project Ga0157364, IMG submission 111476) | Fungus gardens microbial communities from leaf cutter ant in Ribeirão Preto, State of São Paulo, Brazil - Atta sexdens ASBM2 | ecosystem: Host-associated > Fungi > Mycelium > Unclassified ...
TAGCGACTGGCGCACAGACCAGGCTAGTCTAGTATAAGTAGCTAGTGATGTATGGTAGAATACCTTACCTCAACAATAGTTTGAGCTCCTGGGCTACTCATTGCTCTAACTTAAGACGCCTGCCTTACTATACTGCAGTGTGACTGGGTGCCTCACCAAGTGTGCCCCTTACAGTAATTGTATAAATAGTGTATAGGAATGAATGAGAACTCCATTGAGTTCTCCTTGTCAACTTAGACTTGGAGTGGATTTAAGTCATCTAGGCTAAAGTCTTACACGTTATCCCTGAACAACCTTACCAATCTTTCTGCTGATATTTTCTCCATAGTAGGTATAAAATGTATTATTTTTGCTAACTTATTGACTACTACCAAGATTGAGTTGTATCCCTGGGCCAAAGGCAGTTTTGTGATAAAGTCTGCCGATATATGTATCCATGGTTTTTCAGATATTGAATTGGGCATTAGCTTGCCCACTGGTTGCTCTGTGTGATTTTTGTTACGTTGGCAGATATCACACCCCTCCACATATCACTTGACCTCCTTTGTTGTAAGACTTTAGCTGTGACAACTTAAATCTACTCCAAATCCAAGTTGACAAGGAGAACTTAATAGAGTTCCCATTTGATTTTCTATACTATATATATAACTATCATCGTAGCTATGCACTTTACCTCCCACAGTCCTCATGTTACCCATCATGTGACTACCCTGTCACACATTTTTTGTGACTGTGACATGACCATTTTGTGATCAATGTCATACCTTTGTGACTTTGTGACTATAACATGACTTCTTTTCTATGCTCTACCTTCATAGCAGTAATTCAACTAGATAAAAGAAAAGAAAATAGAAAATAAAAATAGAAAATGATTTAGCCATTTTGCCAAGTCATGACATTTGTGACTCTTGGCCACCAGAAATTACGGATGACTAACTTCACCATTTTCCACTGCTCTCTATGGCCTCCTACCGGCGTATCGTGATGTACCTGATGATTTCTGCTCACAATTTATCATCCTTAGGTACATAGACTTTTTCCTCTTTATACATAACACCATCTGCTTCTCTCCACTCTTCATCTCTCAACATCTTTACTCTTGCTTGCTTCATTTCTTCTATAGCTTTTATTACTTTATCATCTTTTACTTTTGATTTTCTAACTTCCTCCAGTAGATCTACCCTGTTTACTATTATTTCTACTATCTTACTTCTTCTCACTTCTAACCACTCTGGTTTTACCAACGTCTCATCCTCGTTATCTTTCTCTACTCCAATTTCCCAGTCTGGCCTCCTACTCAGACTGTCAACTTTCCCTATCTTGCTTCCTGGAACATGTTTTAGCATAAAATTAAACCTAGACAGGTATAAGGTCCATCTAGCTTGTCTCTAATTTAACTCCTGTGCCTTCATAAAGTATTCAAGATTTTTGTGATCTGTTCAGATCTCGAATTTAACTACTGCTCCTTTTAGGAAATACCTTCATGCCTCTAGACATCTAACTACCACTAGCATTTTTTTGTTATGTATTTTGTAGTTCCTTTCTGTATCACTTAAAGACTTTGAAATGAAAGTGACTGGTCTCTACAAGTTGTCTGAGCACTTTATTGATAGTACTCCTCCCATTATGTAGTTTGAGGCATCAGTCTCTACCCTGAATTCCTTGTCCAAATCTGGGGCCGCTAATACTGGTTTTGTAGTCAAGACACCTTTTAACTCATCAAATGCCTTTTGTTGGCTTTCTTCCCATACCTACTTCACATCTTTTCTAGTGAGCATATTCATTGGCCTAGCTACTCAAGTGAAATCTTTGATAAACCTCCTGTAATAATTTATGAGGCCTAGAAATTTCCTGATGTCCGTTACATTCTTTGGTTCTGGTATGAGGCCTAAAATATATTCAGGCCTAAAATTAAACAAATTTCGTGAATTCACATCCCAAAGTCAGGACTAAGATAGAATCACCTGCTAGGTAGTAGAGAAGGCACAGAGGACTTTACTGCCAAAAAAGCTGGCTACTTAGCTATGTAGCAGTATACCCAGGGATATAAGGTCACTACCACTGACAGGTTAATCACTCAAGAACCAGTGGAGTCAAGCCCACAGTCCCACAGCATTATTGCCGAGAATAGCAGCTTAGTCAGAAGAAAAAAGCCTTATGTGAAAAAGTTTAAAAAGATGCCTATCATAAGGGAACAGGACCAGCAGCCCAGCAGGAAATAAGAATAGCCATGGCATTACTTAATCAGTAATAGCTAAGAATAGGAGCACATCAAAACTGATCTACTATGATCAGAAACAAAGAAGTAACAAAGAGCCTCAGGGAGCTGTAGAAACAACATCCAAAACTCTCTAGGCAAGAAAGGAAAGAGTCAGGTCCTGAGCTGCTGAGATAAGCCAGAGAAAAAGGGAGATTGCCACGGGATCGGTGGTAGGCAACCTGGTAACTCAGCAAGGACGAAACAGACCTGGCAAAACTAATAGGAAATAATCGAGAAAAAACAAGGAGGCATAGGATTCTCTATCACTACCAGAACAATTGTTGTAATAATAGATTATGACTGGGTTTATTATTTTCTCTATTTTTTTGTATATTTCCTTTGTATTTCTCTAAACCTATAAAAACCCCTACTTAGTAGAAAGAGAGCAAGCAATTTTAGTTGCCTCTTTTCTCTATTTGGGTTTTCAAAAGTGGAAATCTATTTTTAGAGTGATCAGATCAGTGATTAAGGTGCTTTGACTCAAGACTGAGTCAAAACAAAGAGACTACAGGACAAGTGACTTAGCTGCAGGGGTGATGTCATAGGAGCTCTAAAACAGAGTTTGGCATTGCTAGGAAGTAGGGTTATACAGGGAGGATTCAAAGTCTCATATCTGATCATATAGTCAAGAGTACTACTATAAGAATAGTTTGATCATATAGCCAGAGAGTGCTACTATGAGAACAACTTTGAAACAAGGCGTTAGGGCAATACCAGGCAGGCAGGACTTAGGCACAGGGCCAAGACAGTAGTCTAGAATTGAGAATCAGATTTTGAACATTACCACTACCATGGTACATCAGTAGAACTTAATTTAAATAACTTCTTTTCATCTTCAACTTCTAAATTCATTTCCCTACAAGTTTGCACAAGGGATACTGTGCTGAAACATGGTATCAGCTAGGGTGCTTTCTTAGGAGATCACACACTTCATTTATTAAAAATTTATATTCACCGCTATCTATATAGTAGTTGGGGAACTCTACAATAAAAGAAAACAAGAAAAAGTTCTAGTAGAAACAGCCTCTTTAGTGGTACCAGGTCCCAATTGCATGCTCAAGAGTTTGTGGGAATAAATCAAGAATGAAGATATTAAACAGAGAATATAGAAACTTAGTATGATAATTAAGATAAAATTGTTCAAAAGGATGGTAAGCTTGATCAAGCAAATCTACCTCTTCTACAATTATCTCTACTGCCTCTGTCCTTTTTACTTCTAGCCACTCTGGCTTTACCAACATTTTATCCTCATTGTCTCTTTCTACTCCTACTTCTCAATCTGGTCTCCTACTCAAGCTATCTGTCTTTCCCATTTTACTTCCTGGAACGTGCTTCAATATGAAGTCAAATCTTGATAGGTACAGTGCCCATCTAGCTTGTCTGCGATTTAACTTTTGTGCTTTCATGAAGTATTCAAGATTTTTATGGTCTGTCCAAATCTCAAATTTAACCATTGCCCCTTCTAGGAAGTGCCTCCATGCCTCTAAGCATCTAACAATAGCCAACATCTCTTTATCATATATCTTGTAGTTTCTTTTTGTATCACTTAAAGATTTCAAGATAAAGGCCACTGGTCTCCACAATTCATTAGAGCACTTCATAGATAGTACTCCCCCAGTTGCATAGTTTGAGGCACCTGCCTCTACCCTAAATTCTTTGTCTAAATTTGGGACCGCTAGTACTGGTCTGGTGGTAAAGACTCTTTTGAGCTCATCAAATGCCTTTTGCTGCTCTTGTCTCTACTGCCATTTCACATCCTTCCTTGTTAGCACATTCATCGGTCTTGCTACTTGAGCAAAATCTTTGATAAACCTCCTATAGTAATTTGCAAGACCTAAGAATTTTCTGACATCTTTTATATTTTTTGGCTCTGGTCAACTAAGTACTCTGTCTACTTTCTCCCTTTCCATTTCTATTCCATTAGGTGTCAGGAATGACTCCAGGAGGGAAATTTACTCTAGGGAGGGGCTTGGCCTCAACAACTAGTTGTGTCCACCTCTACACTTGCCTCTTCTGGATTTCAGTAAGATTATATTTAAAAGGAAGAAGTAGAGTAACAAGTAGAGTGGAGTTTTTCCAAGGGAGAACAAAACTAAGGTAAATTACAATAAATTGGATTATTAAATAATTTGGAAGATTCCGGGGTGGCTGATAGTCAGGTGACTAAGCCATGCATGTACGTCACGCATGTGCAGTGCGCATCATGGTGTCACCATCGTGACATTAGGTCCTATAACAACTCCTAGGAATCCAATCTTCTTTACCTTCCACACATATTTCTCTGGCTTAACATATAAGTTATTTTCTTCTAACCTCCTCAATATTTCCTCTATGATCTTATCATGTCCTTCCTCAGTTTCTGTCTCTACTAATACATTATCTACAAACACTATAACTTTTCCTTTGTTGATTAGGTCCCTTAGGATTTCATTTATCATTGCCTAGAATGCAGCTGGCGAATTTGTCATTCCAAAGAACATAACAGTTAGCTTAAAGAAGCCTATATGCATTGTAAATGCTCCCTTCCACTCATTTCCTTCCTTGATTCTCACATTGTTAAACTCCCACCTCAGATCCATTTTAGTAAAGACTTTTTGCCTCCCATGTTGTCAATTAATTCTGTGATCAATGGGAGCGGGTAATTATTCTTTACCGTCTAATCATTCATGTTACGGTAATCTATTACCATTCTCTTGCTATCATCCTTTTTACCCACAAAGAAGACTGGTGACATCTGAGAGGATTTTGACAGTTTGATGTACCCCTTTCTCAATTGGTCCTTCACAAAGTTCTGGACTTCTTCTTTCTCATTTTTGGATAGAGGATAAATTCTTCTCTTCCATGGTTTGAACATCTCCTTGAGATCAATAGCATGATCCCAAACTTTTCTGGTTGGAATTCTCTCTGACTCTACCTTCCCAAACACTTTCCTCCACTTTAGAAATTTCCTTGGGACCAACTCTTCAATTTTTCTGTAGTTCTCTTTAATTTCCTCTTTTCTTCCCCAATCTTCTTTATTGTCTATTTCCAATCTGACGATTCTTTCTTCCTCTAGAGTTATTATCCTTTTTTCCCTTTTGACTTTCTTCTCTTTTTTCTTTAGTACTGCTCTGCTACACAAAGGCAGGCATCTCATCATCTTTACTTTTTAAGTCTCCCAATCTATCTCTGGGTTATGTGCCTGTAACCATGGTATCCCCAGTATCACTTCTGTCTTCCCTAGGTTGCATACATCCATTCTTATTCTTTCTATATGGCCTTTATAGTACATGTTTGCTTCCACCTGATGTATAATGGCCCTCCCACTGTTATTGGTTCCATTGACATTTCTGACCATTATTGGTCTCTCTAACTTCTGCAGCTTGAACCCATGTTTTGCTGTTATTCTTTTGTCTATAAACATTTCTGTCACACCATTGTCCAAGAGCGCTTTGACTATAACTCTCTCATGTGTATTGACCTTTTCTACACCAATGTTTAACCACACCTCTCTTAGTATTTTGAAGGTTTGCCTGACCTTCCTCTGCTTACCTCTCTCTTTTGCTGCGCTTTCCAGATCTACTGCCCATATGCCATCTTGCTGCACTTTTCCCTCTATAAAGTGTGCCACTTTCATTTCCTTTCTTTTCTGACATCTACACTATTTTTGCCTATCCAAGATCATCTCCTGTCCTCTATTCTCTTCCACATGGCATCATTTCTGTCCACACCTTTCACATTCCAAATATGATACTATGATCTCTTCAGTATACCATCCCAACTCAAGTAGGTATGTCTCATCAGGAATGCCCTCTCTGCAATGCTCCTGTGCTTTCTGTCATAGGATGTGTGCCAGACTTCTCTTCTACCTCTCTTGCTACACTTCTTGTGGCTTGGTCATGCATGCCGCTTCCCCTTCCTCAACTCTCCTCAGCTTCTTTTGCTACGTCTTTTGTGGCATTGCCATATGCGCTACTGCTTTCTCTCATTCTCCCTTCTTTGCCTTTTTCCATAGTAAACACACTCTATACTTATGTCCCTTTTTGCCATACTTAAAACACTCAACTACCTAGCCACTTTCTTTTGTTTTTGTCTCCTTACTTCCACCCCACACCTCATTACTCTACTTGCTAGCACTTTAAATTTATTTGAGGAACCAATTTCCTCTTTTCTCCTCCTTCCTGATTCCTGCAGTTTTGGGCCAGGTGCCTGAACTTCTTGTAACTGAAATACAACTTTTCCTTCCTTCCTTCAAGTTCTTCCCTCAGTTTTGTGTGAGAGTATTTTTGTTTGAGCATACTGCTCATCAAGTTATTGTATTAGGTTAGAGACATTATGCTATGCCTCTGGGTACGGAAATAATGTTGAGTCTTGCTATATAAACTATGTCTGCTGGGGCGCAAGATCTTTATCCAGCCAGAGTTCTACTGCCTTACTTACTACTGCCCTAATACTATGGTTAGACTATCACCTCACAGGGAGGATCCCTAATCTAGACAGCTCCTTAAGAGATAACTGTTACTTCTCTACATGTACCTAGTCACAATAGACTGCAGCACAAGGTTTATACCAAGAAAAGAACAAGTATTCTACTAAACACCACCCAATTACAAGGCTAGGTCTTGGCAATAATACCCAGGCTTGGTGCTACACTTCTACCTGCAGTCCCTAACTGACTGCAAAGTTCCTTTAAGCCAAGGGCCCAGCTATGTATGGAGGTGGCTAGCGATTGCAATGATCACTAGCTGAGAATTGATTTTAAATGAGAATAAGGGTGAGCAAGGTCCAAGGCAGACAGTGCTCAGGTAGTGTATTGAGTTCTAGTGTAAGACTCTAGCCAAGATGACTTAAATCCACTCCAAGTCTGAGTTGACAAGGAGAACTCAATAGAGTTTCCGTTATTTTCTGTACACTACTGATACAATTACTACATGGTCTGTGCACTACTTTCCCACACTCATCATGTGACATGACCATGTGACTATGACCAAGTGACACTTGTGATGTGACACTTTCCTGCACTCCTTTCTGTGTAGTAAAGAGAAAAGAAAATAAAAGAAAAGGAATATAAATAATAACTTAGCTGTTTTGCCAAGTCATGACATTCATAATGCATTTGTATAACTCCTTTCATTCACCTCCATTCCCAACAAGTGTAGGGGTCAGTCAAGGATCTATCCTTTTGCCCATTTTATTGGCCATGTATATGTCTCCTATTCTCAAAACATATCAAAAAAAAATGAAAAATCTAAATAAAGAAATCCTAACAGATATCCTTTCATTCATCAACAATAGTCTTCTTATTTCTCAGGAGAAGAGTTTTGATCACTCCTCTGTCTTCTTACTATATAGTTATAATATTATTTCCAATTTTCTCAAGGGTGCAGGTCTTACTATCAAACATGAGAAGTCGAAAGTGTTTCACTTCTCGAGAGCCCACTTCACACCTACCCATCCTATTGACCTCACAAGTGTTATAAGAGACCCAAAAAGGAAATAACTTCCCACACATTTGAATATCTGATCCATAACCTCAAGATGTACAATGGGGTTAAGATATAAATAAGTGTAATAACTTAGGAAATCAGATCATGTGACAAGGCAGGTGATCATAGAATGTTCTGAAAAGACATGTGACCATGGACTTATAGTGGTACAGCCACTGTAAAATAGTATAAGTAGTAGCCCAATACAATGAAGAACTCTATTGAGTTCTTCCTGAACATTCACCTTGGGTGAACTCTAAGTCTTCACGACTTAATGTTAACAACAAGCATAAACAGGCCCATTCTACATCCCAAGCCCATATAGTGATACCTGGGCTTCTTCTTTGACTATAAACTCACATTTCACCACTACATCCATTTCTATGCCACAAAATGTCTATCTACCCTCAAAGCCATGAAAATGCTCAGCAACTTCTCATGAGGCATTCTACCTCTCCAAAAATGCCTGCTATACCACATGTACATCCTACCTATATGTCAAGGACGGAGGAGTGGAGTAATAGGTAGAAGTATAAGAAGTATACTCCAGAACAGATATAATGTACTACTTCGGAGAATAGATAGTACTTAACGATAATGGAGAAACCTAAAAAAAGGCTCCGGCAGAAGGAAATAACATCAGAGCAGAGTATGACTTAATGAACGACCTTGGGTTCAACTTATATGTTGCGTTCCAGTCTCCAGCCATGAGATTGGTCACGTATTTTGGAGTGAAGGGAAGTTGTTGGGACAGAGGTCCTAAGGAAGCAGAACAAGAACTGGAGTAGACAGAGATAGGAATAGAACCAGATGATGTTAATTTACAGACTGAGGAATTACACTGTAATTATTTGGTACTTATAGGAAGTCTGGAATAGGAGGAGAGTAGTCTACTACGCTATCCTACTATTATTAATTTTAGGAGAATTATTAGGAGAAATAAATTACATAATTGTCAAATTTCCGGAATATGACACTATAGCCATATACAGTTTCTAACTTTGGTTTTTCAAGGGTTCCCGTATAGCCAACAACATCAAGGAACTTAACAAAATGCAATGAAGAGCAGCTCTTTGGATTACTGGTACCTTCAAAACATTCCCATCTGCAAGTGTAAAAACCATTGCAGGCCTTATCCTAATTTACCTCCATTTTAGGAAGCTTAATGGCCGTTGCCACCTCCAATATACATCTGTTCCTCACAACCATACTATCAACTCACTCCTTGACCCTCAACATGCTAAAAATGTCCCACCCCATAGGTTCTTCCTTCCTAAGCTCACAGATATACAAAGAACAAAGCTCAAGAGCTTAGCTTTGGACATCAATAATTGCTTCTCTGAAGTTACTGATTCTTTTATTTCTTTTCATCCCATTTTTTCTCCTGGTTTAAGATTAGTCAATTATTTCTCTAACTGCATCACTTTTCATTCTCCCATATCATCAAATAACAAAGACCTTCAAAAACACATCCAAAATCTTTTGTCAGTCTCAACTCTCCTTCTTCTCTACAACTGTTATATCTGATAGTGGAGTCAAAAAATCCAATGTTGTAACCTCCATTGTACACATCTAGAAAGACAATTATATCACCAATTAAGTCAAGATCCAATTGATGAACGTCAATTCTGTCAAAGCTGTACTAATGGCTATCTGCATAGGCCTTATTCCCACCATAGAAGACAAAGACAATCAGAACATTATTGTCATCACCAACTCCCTCTCTGCTGCTAGAAAAATCATCAAATCTCACATAACCCCCTTCCAAAAAATTATAGTACCACTCGCTACTAAAATCTTCTCTTTCAAGAAGGAGAATAACCATTGCAATGTCCAGTTCTGGTATTGCCTAAGCAAAGCTGAATGGCCCAAACATAAACTAGTCAATGAACAAGTCAAGGAAGCTGACAATGTGCCTGTCTACCCTAACAAAAACTCATTCTCTTTTAGCAAAAAGAAAGAGTGCAATGATATACTCAAGGAATGGCAATCCTCATTTGCAAGAGACAAAAATGAAGGTTAGCTCTTCCTTAACTTTGAAGATGAAAAAGAACATATCATCAAACCTACTTATGCTAAAGAAGACTTATGGCTTCCATCCATAGGACTCACCAATGCCTTGTGTGTCCACTTCACTTGCATGACCACTGGCCATGCCCCTATTAGAGAGTACCAACAATGTTTCTTTCCAAATTCCTGCCTCAGCTGTTATGAATATTGAGTGGGACTATGGCTATTACCAGCCATGGTCAGACAATGAGTGGTTAGTAGACAAGATGATGGCGTTGCTGGATAAAGACATTACAATGTAGTAATGCATTGAATGTCTGAAGGACTCTAGAATGGACAAAGAACAAATGAACAGGACTCTTTTGGAGAAATCTCGGACTATTTTCCTCTTTTATCTTTGGACTCAATCTAAATGGGACAACATTGGACTAATCCATTATAAGACAATGACTTGACTTGTCACCCTTAGTAGCTTCTGTCACTGGACTGTCACTTGACTGGTCACTGGTAGTTACAAGTAGTGTTACCACATTGTAACATAGTCACAACACCTAGTTAGGATAAATACAGACCAGAAAGAGAAGGGAATAACAAGTTCTCTCTTTCTGTATTCCCTTTGTAAAATCATACTCTGAGGAATCAGTACTCTTACTTGTCTTAGGACAACCTCAAGGGTGCTACTCAAAGTCTTGTTGACATCTCTCCTCTGATATAACTTCACTGAAAACCTTAACTGGATCCTCTAGTAAGAAGCGTGAAGATATCAAGTGTTAGATATAAGCTTCAAGTTGAAATGCATATTCAACTATGAGGTTTAGAGTCTTAACATCAGCTGCCCTTACAGCCAAGCCAAGTTACAAACTTGTGAACATATCGTTATGCAATGCAATCTACACAACCCTTCTATGAGACCATGTAACATCATCATTAATAGCTTTGTCCACTTCCTTGTGGATAATCCAGCAGCCTTCAGCTTTGACAATGGATGACCATTAAATGTAGCACATCCCCAAGGAAAAAGCACAGCTTCACTATTTCCCTTTCCTTCTTGTCCCCCTCTCTATTCCTCTATTCTTTTTAGCTAGTCTCTTCATTGTAATATTTCCCCTTTTACAGTCTGGTTATTATAAGTAGATACAGTGCATCTGCTATGGCCTGCCTATGAGCCCCATGTAATGAATTGTTGAATAAAAAAAACATATAGGGAGCTCTTCCATATGAGTGTCATTCAGTGACAGAGTATTTATAGGGCTCTTTTCAAGGGTAGATTTCCTCTGGCCATTAATTCAGCCCCAAGGTGGTGCCCTCTTCCAGCTTCAGTAAAGAGTGGGTACAAAGAGAACATGTTATAGTAGTCATGTCCCAAGTGCATAAATAAATGCACAAACATGCTGTCCCAAAGGACCATGAGAAATAAGATGGATAGGTGATATTATGACAATATTAGTGAGAGGTTTGAGGTAGAGTATGACCCCTGGGGTGAGATGACCCCAGAGGATGGTGATGGTAAAAAGGATAAATGGTTTTTTTGTGGAGTACTTCTCTAACAGTTATTCTTTCCCTTTGAAGTATCACCGATAGGGTGTGTTTTCATGTGTGGCCATTAAATAGGACCGTGATAACAATTTGCCATATAATGACAGTCAGCAGACTCCACTTTGCAGAATATCCGTTCCTGGTTGCTCGGCCTTATTTCGGACTGTGACACTGATTCTGCCTGTCACAATTGATCTCTATAAACTATGTGACAGATGTTTGCAAGTGGAGTCATGGGTTGAATTGCCTCTGTGCCGCAGGTTTCAAGTCTCCAGCGACATCAATACCTACACCCTGGGTACACAATAAGGTCGTGACCTCCGGATGTCCAGCCGCAGTCTGCCGGCTGTCCGGGTCA
>Ga0157364_1007017_pt1 | contig 11628 bp, 12 predicted proteins | sample AttsexASBM2_FD_111476 | JGI IMG/M metagenome (GOLD analysis project Ga0157364, IMG submission 111476) | Fungus gardens microbial communities from leaf cutter ant in Ribeirão Preto, State of São Paulo, Brazil - Atta sexdens ASBM2 | ecosystem: Host-associated > Fungi > Mycelium > Unclassified ...
ATTGTGTGTTACCCGCTGTCGCGTTACAGCCAATATCTGGAGAAGAAATTCGATGCCTCTCATCACCATTAATCAAATGCAAAAATATTACGGTGATAACCATGTGCTGAAAGGCATTGACCTAGATATTGACGCTGGCGAAGTCGTCTCAATTATCGGGCGAAGTGGATCTGGGAAAAGTACCTTATTGCGCTGCATTAACGGTCTTGAAGGTTATCAGGAAGGCAGTATCAAACTGGGTGGCATGACCATTACTGACAGCGACAGCCAGGCGCGCACTATCAGCCAATCGGTAGGCATGGTGTTTCAGAGTTTTAATCTGTTCCCACACATGACCGCATTGGAAAATGTGATGCTGGCACCACGACTGGTCCTGAAAAAATCTAAAGCAGAGAGCCGTGAATTGGCAGTACGGATGCTGGAAAAAGTCGGTCTTGGTGAGCGTCTGGACTATTCGCCGTCCAGCCTATCAGGGGGACAGCAGCAGCGTGTTGCCATCGCCCGAGCATTGGCGATGGAGCCAAAGGTGTTACTCTGCGATGAAATTACCTCCGCCTTGGATCCGGAACTGGTCGGCGAGGTACTGCGGGTGCTCGAGCAATTGGCCGCCGATGGTATGACCCTGATTCTGGTGACCCATGAAATGAACTTCGCCCGCAATGTTGGTGATCGGGTGGTATTTATGCACCAAGGAAAAGTCTGGGAGCAGGGGGACAGCAAAACCTTGTTTTCGGCTCCGCAGACCGCGGAACTCAAACAGTTTATTTCATCAGTACGTTTGTAATCCTCATTTTTAAGGAACAAGTTATGGATCTCAGCCAGTTTTCCTCAATTAATCCGCCACAACGTTTACTGATGGGGCCTGGGCCAATCAATGCTGACCCGCGGGTGTTACGCGCTATGTCTAGTCAGTTGGTGGGCCAGTATGATCCGGCGATGACCGGTTATATGAACGACGTCATGGCGCTGTATCGCGGCGTATTTTGTACCCAAAACCCGTGGACCTTTCTGGTAGACGGTACCTCTCGTGCTGGTATTGAGGCGATCCTGGTGTCGGCGATCCGCCCAGGAGACAAAGTGCTGGTACCGGTGTTCGGTCGCTTTGGTCATCTGCTATGTGAAATTGCTCACCGCTGTCGCGCCGAGGTGCATACCATCGAAGTTCCTTGGGGAGAAGTCTTTACTGCCGATCAGGTGGAAGATGCGATTCGTCGTATCCAGCCGAAAATGCTGCTAACGGTACAGGGCGATACCTCGACCACTATGCTGCAACCGCTAGCAGAGCTAGGTGAAATCTGTCGTCGACACGATGTGTTGTTCTATACCGATGCCACGGCATCGCTGGGAGGGAACCCGCTTGAGACCGATGCCTGGGGACTCGATGCGGTCTCCGCAGGTATGCAGAAATGCCTTGGCGGCCCGTCCGGAACCTCTCCGGTAACCCTGAGTCCGAAGATGGAAGCTGTGATCCGCAAACGTAAACGCGTGGAACAGGGGATCCGTACCGCTGATCATCTGGAAGGTGAGGATGAGATGATCTACTCCAATTATTTTGATCTCGGCATGATCATGGATTACTGGGGCCCGGAGCGTTTGAATCACCATACCGAAGCCACAACAGCACTGTTTGGAGCTAGAGAATGTGCCCGTCTTATTTTGCAGGAAGGGGTAGAGGCTGGCATTGCACGCCACAAGTTACACGGAGATGCGATGCTGAATGGTATCCGTGCCATGGGGCTGGAAGTGTTCGGTGATGTGCAGCATAAAATGAATAACGTACTGGGGGTCGTGATCCCGCAGCAGGTGAATGGCGATCAGGTGCGCAGCATGATGCTGAACGATTTCGGCATTGAGATCGGCACCTCTTTCGGTCCTCTGCATGGCAAAGTCTGGCGTATCGGCACCATGGGCTATAACGCCCGCAAACAATGTGTGCTGCAAACCCTCAGCGCCTTAGAGTCAGTGCTTAACCGTCTGAAATTTACCACCACACAAGGTGCAGCCATGCAGGCAGCCTGGGACAGCTATCCGGCGGATGCGGCCCATGGCTAATCCGATGAGCGTCGAACAGGCGCAACAGGCCGGTGAGCGGGCGATGGCCCGTTGCGAGACACTGGCATCTATCAGTGAAACGCCGGGTCAACTGACTCGGGTTTATTTGTCAGCGGAACATCTACGTGCTAATCAGCAAGTGGCGCAATGGATGGAGCAGGCAGGTATGCGAGTTTGGCAAGATCAGGTCGGCAATATCTGTGGCCGTTATGAAGGATTGACCGCCGGTGCACCAGCGATCTTACTGGGTTCTCATCTGGACAGTGTGCGTAATGCCGGTAAATATGATGGCCCACTAGGGGTACTGACGGCGATTGAAACGGTCAGTTGGCTGAATCAACAACAGAAACGGCTACCGGTCGCCATTGAGATTGTTGGATTTGCCGATGAAGAAGGCACTCGCTTTGGGATCACCCTGCTGGGCAGTAAAGGGATCACCGGACGCTGGCCGGAGAGTTGGGTGGATCATCCGGATCAGCAGGGGATCACCGTGGCGCAGGCGATGCAACAGCTTGGACTGAATGCGGCAGAGATCCACCACGCTGCCCGCCGCCGTGACGAATTCATCGCGTATCTGGAACTGCATATTGAACAAGGGCCGTGCTTGGAAGACGCCGAGTTGGCGCTGGGCGTGGTGACTGCCATTAACGGCGCACGCCGTTTGAACTGTTGCTTTACCGGCATGGCAGGACATGCTGGGACGGTGCCAATGACCCACCGCAAAGATGCGTTAGCGGCGGCGGCAGAATGGATGGTATTTATCGAGCAGCAGACTCAAGCGGCTGACCCACAGTTGGTGGCAACCGTCGGGACGCTGTCCTGTGCCCCCGGCGCAGTCAATGTTATTCCGGGAGAGGTCCGGTTATCGCTGGATATCCGCGGGCCACAGGATGAACCTTTGGAAAAACTGCTGCAGCGGCTGTTGCAGGGGGCAGAGGCGATTGCTGCCCGGCGCGGATTGACCTTCAGCGCCGAGCAATTCTACGGTATACCGGCCACCACCTGTGACAGCGGTTTACGCGATGCTCTCAGTGATGCGGTGACGGCGGTGCAGGGTAAATCGATGTTGTTGCCTAGCGGCGCAGGGCATGATGCGATTGCCATCGCTGAATGTTGGCCTGTGGCGATGTTGTTTGTTCGTTGTGCCGGTGGGATCAGTCATCATCCGGCAGAGTCCGTTACCACTGAGGATGTGGCACTGGCTATCCATGCTTATCTACTGGCGATATTGGGTGTGGCCGAACGACATCATCTGGCCTAACCCTGTGGATATCCATTGAGGAAGTGTCATGAATATTGAGCAATTTAATGCCCTGACGGTCGCCGAGGCATTAGCAGCTGTTGCACCCTGTGTGGCGATTAATGCTTGGCAACAGCAACTGGTTGCCGCCCGGCCTTTTGACAGCAGTGAGCAGGCGTTGACCGTGGCAGAACAACTTTCTATGCACTGGCAATTGCCGGAGCTGATGGAAGCCCTAAGTGCGCATCCGCGTATCGGTGAACAAGCTCAAGGAGAACAGGCGCATCATCAAGCGTCACGCAGTGAGCAGGCTTCGGTACTGAGTGCGGACGATGTGGTGAAACAGGCAATGGCCGCAGGTAACCGTGCCTATGAAGCACGTTTTGGTCGTATTTTTCTGATCCGCGCCAAGGGACGCAGTCCACAGGAGATCCTCGCGTGTTTGCAGCAACGGCTGAAAAATAGCGATAATGAAGAGCTGCCTGAAACTCTGCAGCAATTACGTGAAATAACGTTATTGCGATTACAGGAGGTTTTGCTATGAGCACCATTACCACCCATATTCTGGACACCGCGCTAGGAAAACCGGCCCGTGATGTGCGGATTGTGCTTGAACAGCAGTCGCCGGAAGGCTGGTCTGAATTGGCGACGGGCAAGACAGACAGTGACGGTCGTCTAAAAACCCTGACACCGGAACCGGTGACGCCGGGGCATTACCGTCTGACGGCAGAAATCGGTGATTATTTTGCGGTGACAGGCCGACAGTCGCTCTACCTGACCGCGCAGATTGATTTTGTGATCCCGGAGGCGGGGAGTCACTATCATCTGCCGTTTGTGATCACCCCTTGGGCATGGTCGACCTATCGTGGCAGTTAAGTGGTGTTGAAAAAAACGGGTCACTGAGTGACCCGTTTTTTTCCCTTAATTCAGGGTAAAAGCATCTGCATCGCGCCATGCGGGGAAACGTTCGCGGTAGGCCTGTAACGCTTCCAAGGACAGCACTGCGCTGCTGACGGTCGCTACATGAGGCTCCGCACAGGCCAAGAACTCGCCGGTCGGGCTAATGATGCGGCTGTCGCCACTGTAACTGAGTTGATTGGCATCTTCGCCGACACGGTTACAGCCAAGGACATAGGCCTGGTTCTCGATAGCTCGCGCCAGTAATAGCGCCTGCCAGTGTGCACTACGGGCGGCTGGCCAGCTCGCAATATACAGCGCCAAGTCGTAATCGTTACGGTTACGGGCGAACACTGGGAAACGTAGGTCATAGCAGATCTGTGGCAGGATACGAAAGCCCCGCCATTCAATGATCACCCGCTGATTGCCAGCCTGATAAAAATGATGTTCTTCCCCCATCCGGAACAGATGGCGTTTGTCATAACGATGGACTTCGCCTGCGGGGCTGACCAGCAGGAAACGGTTAACCGACCCTTCACCTTCGGCCGGCGTTAGGGCGACGCTGCCGCCGATCAGAGCATCGTATTTTTTCGCCTGCTCCGTCAGCCAGGCAATCACCACCGGTTCTGGTAAGGAACTTTTAGCGGCTTCCATGGCAAAACCGGTAGTGAACATTTCCGGAAGGATGATCAAATCACTGTCCGGTACTTGCTGTAATACCTGTTCAAAATGACGGAAGTTGGCTTCACCGTCCATCCATACTAAGGGTTGTTGCAATAAGCTGACTTTTAAATCTGACATAAGCGCTCCGCGGCCGCAGCCAGTGTATGTTCCTGTTTAGCAAAACAGAGACGGATCAGTTTATGAGGGAATTCACCGGCACAGAATACCGATAATGGGATCGCCGCTACACCGACTTCTTTGGTCAGCCACTGGCAAAAACTGACATCATCCAAGTCAGAAATATCACTGTAATCAAGTAGCAGGAAGTAGGTCCCTTCACAGGGCAGGATCTTGAAACGGCTGTCCTGCAGCGCATTGACCAGAAAATCGCGACGTTGCTGATAAAATCCTGGCAGTTCTAAATAATGCTCCGGCGCTTGGTGCAGCATATCGGCTAAAGCGAACTGGGCAGGAGTATTGACCGCGAAGGTCAGGTACTGATGTACCTTACGGATTTCAGCAGAAATGGCTGCGGGTGCCACACAGTATCCCACTTTCCAACCTGTCATATGAAAGGTTTTACCGAAAGAGGAGACCGCGATCCCACGCTGGCGCAGTTGTGGATGTTGCAGGATGCTGTAATGACCGTTTTTGGCAAAGCAGATATGCTCGTAGACTTCATCACTCAGTACGTAGGTTTCCTGCTGACCAATGGCCTGCCATAAGGCTTCGAAATCACTCTGCTGCCAGACGGTAGCCGTCGGGTTGTGTGGGGTATTCAGGATCACCAACCGGGTTTTGTCGGACAGTAAGTCGGCAAATGCTTGCCAGTCAGGGCGGAAGCCCGGGGGCTGCAGGGCGATCCGCTTGAGGATCCCGCCGGACAGTTCCACCGCCGGCGCATAGCTGTCATAGCTTGGGTCAAAACAAATCACTTCATCGCCGGGACGAACCAGTGCGGTAATGGCAGCAAACAGCGCTTCGGTTGCCCCGGCAGTGACGGTAATATCGGTGTTAACGTCCGGTGTATAACCGTAGCAGCGTGCTGTTTTCTCCGCAATGGCTTCACGCAGTGGCTGCACTCCGGTCATTGGCGCATACTGGTTGGCACCTTGGCTGACATACCACGCTAACTGCTTTTGCAGATAAACCGGGCCATCAAAATCAGGAAAACCTTGAGACAGGTTGATGGCCTGATGCTGCTGCGCCAGGGCGCTCATCTGGCTGAAAATGGTAGTGCCAAGGGCCGGAAGTTTACTGTCGGGAGTGAAAGTCTGCTGCGTCATGTTTAATTCTGCCTTATCCGCGGCGGGTGTTGTGAATGATAAATCTTGGAATGACCGAAGCCTTTATTGATGCCACTATAAACAGGATGCTAGAATTTGGCAATGAAGACGCTTAGACGGCTAAACACTTTGCAGAACCCCCGACCTGATAATCATCAGGCTTTTCTGCACATTATAGGCAGCTATGCTGCGGAGGTTGAATGATACGCGCGATTGTGACGGACATTGAAGGGACGACCAGTGATATCCGCTTTGTACACCAGGTGTTATTTCCTTATGCGCGTCAGCGTCTGGAGAGCTTTGTCACCGAGCACCAGCACACGCCGGAAGTGGCTGCGATCTTGGAAAGCCTGCGAGATGAAACCCATCAGCCACAAGCAACTACGGCTGATCTGATCGACACTTTGTACCGTTTTATGGATGAAGATCGTAAATCGACGGCGCTGAAATCCTTACAGGGAATGATCTGGCGTGAAGGGTATGTGAGCGGTGATTTTACCGGGCACCTGTATGCAGACGTGTTACCCGCCTTGAAACAGTGGCATGAGCAGGGAATTGCGCTAAATGTCTACTCTTCCGGATCGGTGCCAGCACAGAAGCTGTTGTTCGGTTATAGCGATGCGGGGGATATTACCGGCTTGTTCAGCGGTTATTTCGATACCCGTGTCGGAGCAAAAAGAGAAACGATCTCTTACCAAAATATTGGCAAGCAACTGGGCTTGGAAGCAGAGCAGATCCTGTTTCTGTCCGATATCCATCAAGAACTGGATGCAGCCCGTGCCGCCGGCTGGAAAACCGTACAGTTAATCCGCGGCGACGCTGATCACGACAGTGTTCATCCTCAGGTCAGCCGCTTTGATCAGATCAGCGTGGAGAGTGTGTAAGATGAGTGCATTAACCATTTTTACTGATAACGATGCCAGCCAGCCTGTCTGGCAAAGTGAAGATGCGGCACAGATCCGCGACAAACTGGCCGCACTGCATATCCGTTTTGAACGCTGGGCCGCTGATCGTGAGTTGGGCAGCGACCCGACGGCTGAGACGGTGCTTAAGGCTTATCAGCATGAAATTGAAAAACTGGTGGCAGAGAAAGGCTACAAAAGCTGGGATGTGATCAGCATGGGTGCTAACCATCCGGATAAGCAGGCACTGCGTGAGAAGTTTCTTTCAGAGCATACCCATGGCGAGGATGAAGTTCGTTTCTTTGTCGAGGGGGCCGGATTGTTTTGCCTGCATATTGACGATCATATCTATCAGATCCTCTGTGAAAAGAATGATCTGATCTCGGTGCCTGCGGGAACGCCACACTGGTTCGATATGGGGTCACAGCCGGATTTTACGGCGATCCGCATTTTTGATAACCCAGAAGGGTGGATCGCTCGCTTTACTGGCGATGCCATTGCCGACAGCTACCCGCGTCTACCATAACGTCGCGGACATCCCCCGCGGACAGCGGGGGAATCGCTATGCAGATAAGGGGTTTACTCTGCAGAGCGGAAAAAACCCTCAGTAACCTGCTGCGGCGTGACGCAGCCGGTATCCAGCACCCAGCCACTGATCAGCGCCGCCGGAGTGACATCGAACGCCGGATTGTGGACCGAAATACCTTCTGGTGCCCACTGCACTGCGCCAAAGCTACCGGATACACCTGTTATTTCACTGGCGGCCCGCTGTTCAATCGGGATCTCTTTTCCAGAGAGACAGTGTCGGTCGATAGTGGTATGTGGTGCGGCCACATAGAAAGGAACACGGTGATAATGGGCCAGCACCGCCAGACTGTAGGTGCCGATTTTGTTGGCCACATCGCCGTTAGCGGCAATACGGTCTGCGCCGACCCATACGGCATCCACCTGACCTTCCGCCATTAAGGCCGCGGCCATGCTGTCGGTGATCAGTTGACAAGGGATGCCCTTTTCAGTGAGTTCCCATGCGGTCAAACGTCCTCCCTGTAACAGTGGGCGCGTTTCTCCCACCCACACATGTTGGACCTTACCTTGCTGCCACGCGTGACTGATGACACCCAGTGCTGTACCACTGCCTGCGGTTGCCAGCCCGCCGGTATTACAGTGAGTGAGAATACGGCTGTCGGCGTTGACCAGTGGTGTCCCGGCGTGGGCAATATTATCACACAGCTGCCGGTCCTCTTCGATCAGACGCTGGGCTTCTCTGACCATGGCATTGATATAATCAGTGCCTTCCAGGGCCTGCTTCATACGGTCGAGATTATTCATCAGATTCACCGCCGTTGGCCGCGAGGCGCGCAGGGTGGCTAATGAGGTGTGCAGCGCCTGCTGCGACATTCCCTGTTCAGCCTGTAACGCCAACAGCAGTGAGGCCGATAAGCCAATCAGCGGCGCACCGCGTACGCGCAGGGCATGAATATGGGCGACCAACTGGTCGGTGGTGGCGGCAGGGAGCCAGTTTTTTTCCTGAGGTAGCGCCTGCTGGTCAAGGATCCACAGCTGGTTATCAGTAATTCTCAGGCTGGTTGTTTGCAGAGTTTGCATCAAAATTATTTCCGGTTTGCTTCACTGGCAATGAGTATGCCAATATACGGCGTATAATAGAAGTGTAGACGTCTGAAAGGCCTAAGTTATCCGGCCGGGATCTGAGAGGAAAGCCACAATGTCGCAATACCGTACCTTTACTGCCACCGATGCCGTGGAATATGCGAGGCAGTTTTCTGGGCTGGGAAACCCTGAAACGCTAGTCAGCGCACAGGAAATTGGTGATGGTAATCTGAATCTGGTATTCAAAATTCTGGATCAGCAGGGTATCAGTCGTGTGATTGTGAAACAGGCGCTACCCTATGTCCGCTGCGTTGGAGAATCTTGGCCGCTCACCCTTGACCGTGCGCGCCTCGAAGCCGAAACGCTGACCGAACATTATCGTTATAGCCCGCAGTATACAGTGCAGGTGACGCATTACGATGCTGAGCTTGCGGTAATGGTTATGGAAGATCTTTCCGACCATAAAATCTGGCGTGGAGAGTTAGTCAGCGGTAAACATTATCCCGAAGCGGCTCGCCAGTTAGGAGAGTATCTGTCAGCGGTGCTGTTCTCGACTTCTGATTTTGCCCTGGCTGCCGCTCAGAAAAAGCAGCAGGTTGCGCAGTTTATCAATACCGAAATGTGTGAGATCACCGAAGACCTGTTCTTCAATGATCCTTATACCGATCATCCGCGTAACAGCTATCCGTCGGCACTGGAGCCTCTGGTGGCGTCGCTGCGCGAGGATGCTGAGTTAAGAGTGGCGGTGGCTGGGCTGAAGCAACATTTCCTGAGCCATGCTGAGGCATTACTGCATGGCGATATTCATTCTGGCTCGGTGTTCGTGACTGATACCTCACTGAAAGCTATTGATGCAGAGTTCGGCTATTTTGGGCCGATGGGCTTTGATATCGGTACCTTAATGGGCAATCTGTTACTGAACTACTGTGGCGCTCCCGGATTACTGGCCCCTCGTGAAGCGGCAGATGTCCGTGAACAGCGTCTCACGGATATTGTGACGCTGTGGGAAACTTTCCGCGCTGACTTCCTCAAGCGTGCTGCCGAGCACACTCACGATGTGGCGCTGGCCGTCAACGGCTATGCGCAGCACTTTTTGCAGAAAGTCTGGCGAGATGCCATCGGTTATTGTGGTGTGGAACTGATCCGCCGTACCGTCGGCATGTCGCATGTGGCGGATATGACTCAGATTCAAGATGATATGATGCGCACTGATTGTCTGCGCCATGCGATCACCCTCGGGCGGACGTTGATACTGGCGGCGTCTCACGTAGGGGATGCTCAGGCGCTGGTGGCAAGGGTCCGTCAGGTGATCTAAGCGAGTGCTGCCACAAACGGATGCCACCTGCGGGTGGCATCTGCATTGTTGGGTGTTGGCTTCATTAGTGCTCACTCGCTTTTTCTATGTAGTTAGGCTTAGGTGAACGGTTGGATATGCGAGCGAGCTAACACTCTTTGGCGGATCCCGTCACAGAGGCTTGCGCTGGAAACTGGTTGGGCTACACTGGCGGCGTTAATTTTTCGATCTAAGGACCCCCTATGTACCAGGATATTATTCGTTCAGAACTGAATGAAGCCGCAGAGACGCTTAACCACTTTCTGAAGGATGAAAACAATATTCAGGCGATCCAGCAGGCAGCCGTATTGCTGGCAGACAGCTTTAAAGCCGGGGGTAAAGTACTCTCCTGCGGTAATGGCGGTTCCCACTGCGATGCCATGCATTTTGCAGAAGAACTGACCGGCCGTTATCGTGAAAACCGTCCCGGCTATCCGGCGATTGCTATCTCAGATGTCAGCCATATTTCCTGCGTCAGCAATGACTTTGGCTATGATCACGTCTTTTCCCGTTTTACCCAGGCGGTGGGCCGTCAGGGGGATGTATTACTGGGGATCTCAACCTCTGGCAACTCTGCCAATATTATCAAGGCTATCGAAGCGGCTCGGGCGCAGGGCATGAAAGTGATTACCCTGACCGGTAAAGACGGCGGTAAAATGGCCGGCAGTGCCGATGTTGAAATCCGTGTACCGCACTTCGGGTTTGCCGACCGGATCCAGGAAATTCACATCAAGGTGATCCATATCCTGATCTTGCTGATCGAAAAAGAGATGGAAAAGTAAACATCCCTTATCACCGCGGCTAAAAAGCGCTGAAAGGCGGGCTTGCGGGCCTTGCCAGCGCGCTGACTGCATGGTATCTCTTTGGAATAACGCCTGGGCGACCTCCGCCCAGCGATAAGATTCTGAAGAGGGTGTAGCGATGTGTGAACTGCTCGGGATGAGCGCCAACGTACCGACTGATATCTGTTTCAGCTTTACCGGTTTGGTGCAGCGTGGCGGGGGCACCGGCCCCCATAAAGATGGCTGGGGGATCACTTTCTACGAAGGGAAGGGTTGCCGGACGTTTAAAGATCCGCTGCCCAGTATCCATTCGCCGGTAGCAAACTTGGTACGCGACTACCCTATCAAATCACACTCAGTAGTGGCCCATATCCGCCAAGCTAACCGCGGTAATGTCTCCTTAGAAAATACCCACCCCTTCACCCGCGAATTATGGGGACGTCACTGGACCTATGCCCACAACGGTCAGCTAAAAGGTTATCAGCAGCTGGACACCGGCACCTTTCGGCCGGTGGGCGAGACCGACAGTGAAAAGGCCTTTTGCTGGATCTTACACAAGCTCGCCACCCGTTATCCGCGAACACCTGGTAATTGGCCGGCGGTATTCCGCTATATAGCCAGCCTGGCAGACGAGTTACGTCAGAAAGGGGTGTTCAATATGCTGCTCTCTGATGGTCGCTATCTGATGGCCTATTGCTCGACTAACCTACACTGGATCACTCGCCGGGCCCCTTTTGGTAAGGCAACGCTGTTAGATCAGGATGTTGAAATTGATTTTCAGCAACAGACCACCCCGCAGGATGTGGTGACGGTGGTGGCGACTCAGCCACTGACCGGAAATGAAACCTGGCACAAGATTGCGCCA
>Ga0157364_1007018_pt1 | contig 11628 bp, 7 predicted proteins | sample AttsexASBM2_FD_111476 | JGI IMG/M metagenome (GOLD analysis project Ga0157364, IMG submission 111476) | Fungus gardens microbial communities from leaf cutter ant in Ribeirão Preto, State of São Paulo, Brazil - Atta sexdens ASBM2 | ecosystem: Host-associated > Fungi > Mycelium > Unclassified ...
TAGTTTAAAAATAAATATTTATTGTGAGAAAAAATAAGAATATATATATTAAAAATAAAAAAAAATAATATAAAAAAAAAAAAGAATATATATATATATATATATATATATATATATATATATAGAATTAATAATATTATTATAGAATTATATAGAAAATCAGTGCACGTTACTAACAGCAAACACAATTGATGGCTAAATTTAAATATTTTGAAAACTCGATCTTTTTGAAAAATCGAATTTAATAGAAAGAAAATCGATTATTTAATCACATATTAAACCTATAATTTAGCAATAATGTTTAAAGGAATCGAAAAACGCGAAGGAAACCTGAATATACGGAAACTATACACAGACATGACATGTATTCGTTATATCTACATGCCTACACTAACACGATTATATGTGTCGAATATTTTAGCTGTGTATGCAGATTAGAAAGGTGGATTAGGAGTAGCGCGTAGACCACGAGCCAGCATCAGTTTATCTGGTACGCATTGGTAAATCACGGTTTAGAATCAACCGGGGAACAGACTAGTCGAGAAGGTGGCTAGAGGAGCTAAGCGAGCTTAGGTCAGCGCGGTAGAATGTCTAAATGCTATACCTGCCGCGACGCGATGCGACGCAATGCTACGAGTCTTCGTATGGAGAAATCCATGCCTCTTTGTTTCTCTCTTTTTCTCCCTCAAGGAGGGATCATTAATGATGCATGCATGGCTAATGAATTTTGCAATCGTCTGTTTTTGATATCTGATTTTTATATTTAAAATACAATATAATAATTTTGTGTATACATATTTATTGTAATAATATTATAATAATATTACAATATTAGAAGTAGAGATTTTAAAAAGTCTATACTTAAGAGAAATTGTAAGAAAAGTAATAAGGCAAAATTTTATTTTTGTATCTACATGGTATTATCGTAGCTATACAAGATTTGTATGACTGAAAAAGATTCAAGAAATTAATTTATGAAGATTATTTTTCTAAGATTTGTGTGATGTATAAGTGTTTAATTGCTATGATAGAAGTTTGAAAAAATTTTTTATATAATCACTATTTTCAAATGTATCATATATCAATTCAAATTAAACATTATTATATTATTGTTATGATTAATGTTATTAATATCAAGATTAATTTAAAGCTTTTTTTCTTTTTTCCTTCTTCATAATTTATACAAAAAATAAAAACTTATATATATATATATATATATTTATTTATATATATATATATATATATATATATATATATATATATACAAAAGTTAAAGAAAATTGATATTTTTATTTTCAATCAAACTACAACTTAGAAGTTGTATCATATTTACGAAGGAAAGGCTTGAATTTACAATTAAAGAGTTTAATCTTTAAGTCATTTTTAAAAAAATAAAAATTAAAAATTGATATAAATTTAATTCATTTAACTATAAAATCTACTATTTAAAGTTTTTTTTTAAAGAATGGATTAAAATATTGTTTCAACTGATAAAATATAGATAAGAGCACTTTTGCAACTAATATCAATCCCGTATCTTTTGCATGTTAAATAAGCTCACGCTATGCGAGCGTTCTACCGAGAGAAAGATGGAATCGTTCTTGAAGTGAATTTATTGCAAAAGATAATCCTTTGTGCTTATATTAAGAATTCCAAACTTTAGCTTCACATAACATTTTTTCAAAAAATAACAAAATGTTAAAATATAAAAATTTTTAAGTCATTGTATTAATTAATCATTTGGTAAAATGATTAAGCTTAAGGAAAGAAGAAAAAAGTTAAGTATTACAATGTTTTAAATTAATGGATTTTTTCCCGATACATAGATATAAATATAATTAGAATTGAATGCGTTTTTATTATCATCTTGACAATACAGCAGATAGCAATTTTGTACATGGATTTGTATTATTCTGAACTATATAAGCTTTGTATTGGATAAAAGTTGATTGGTCCTGAAACATTGTAATATTTAATTTTTTTTCTCTTTTATTTGAGATTCATTATTCTGTAAAATTAATCGATCTGTGATATTAACATTTTTATATTTATTGTTTATTTAAAAAAAAACTAAGAGATATTTGAAGCTAGAAGGGTTTGGAATTCTTAATATAACCACGAAGGATTATCTTTTGCAACAAATTGCATTTAAAAATCGCGTTTTCACTTTTGGTGCTCTTTTGTGAGCTATAACGCTTTCAAAAAGCAATATCTTCGGAATGTCAAAGTCTTGGAATTGCATCGACATGTGTGATTATTATTATAAATTAAAATGACTGTTAAATAGTAGTAGTAATGGGGGAGATAGATGGGATACCAATCTTTACATGTCTAAGACTAATCAGTTGTAGTCAAAGACCGGTATTCATAATCGGATCTTATATATTTGAAACCATTTTAAATATAATTTTAGATGTCATGAACCAATTAGAGAGTCGCATTAGCATCTTAAGACATTACTTAGGACAGTCTTAAAATAAGGACGAACTATAAATATCGCCCAAAAAGTTCCTCTATGACTCTCGTTAAATAAGTACAGATTATGAAATTTTTTCGAATGTATATAAAATGAGGGATTTAAATGACTTGTCAGTTACGAATCCATCGTTTTCACATGGAGTCACATCTTTAAACGACTGTCAAATATAAAACAAATATTTATTTAATTGTGTAATCAATTGTGTAAACGATCTAATTACTGGGGTTGTATAACTGCGATATATAGTAAATATATTAATTTTATTAAAATAAAATGTTTTATTTTCAATTTTTGTTGTGCTATACCTTGCTCTATAATACCTATCGATGACGTCATTAACAATTGTAATCATTTATAGTATTTTGTGAAAATCTCTTAAAAGCTTTTAAAAAGTTGATAAAAGTTGATTAAAAAATTGACATTTTATTAATAATGAGTTATCTAAAAATTTAATTTTCTATTTAATTTTACAAAAATTGGATTAAAAAAATTAAATTTACACTCGAGAGCAAGTCTTATTGCACTAATTGAAATTCTAATAAATTCAACTAGAAAAGTATTTTAAATAAACAAATTTGATACTTATAGTTAAAGCTATTAAACATTCTAGTTGAGATAACCAGGAATTTAATTATAATAAATATTTTAAATTTTATAAAGTTTGAAATTAAGGTTTTTCAAAGGAAGCATTGGAAAATCAAGTGCTTTTTCATTTTTTAATATTTCTCAAATTTCCATGCTTGAATGAATGAAAAGATCGAATATACGTAATACTGACAAATAGCATGAATTTCATTATTGTAAAGCTATTAAAACAATATGATGTTATATAGAATTTAATTCAATATTTTTTACTCTATATATCATAAACGTAGATGGGAGAAAACGGAAGCGGAAAGTGGAAACCGTTCGATCAGGTTTGCAGCGTTAGTCGATTTTGCATTGATCGCCGATAGTTGGTCATCGTTTCGCGGCGTACACGTTCGGCGGCACCGAATCCCGCGATAACCATAAGCACGTCCGACATGTGGATACGCTCATTCATTGGATTCCGAGCGAGATAGCTTTACGGAGCGAAAAGAGACAAAAGTACCGTTGCGATTGCGAGAAACGGAGACGAGAAAAGCCGAAAGGAGGGAGAGAGTGAGAGGTCCTGCCAACCTCCATCACAGTATGGTAGCCTGCTACATCAGGCAGCCTCTTTTCCGATAATTTGCCACTCATTAACATAAAACCGGACCACATGACGAATAGAAACGAATGTCGAACGATAGAGAACGCATTTATGAGAAGGACGGGCATCGTGCCTCTTCTTACTGCCGGACGAAGAAGATATAAATGATCTGCGCGTTGTAAAAGGAATACAGAATTATGCGAATAATAGAGTTAAGAATAACACGGCTTATAACGAAAATGTATATATTTCTACCACAAATCGTATTATTTTTACATCTTTTTGTTGTTTGGCTAATTTATATGCTTCTTTTATAGTGTATTGTAAGTGAAACAGTTATAATCAGTAATTTAGCAAAGATTCAGATAACTAATAAATGCAGAATTACAATTACAACAAAGTCACTATGCGCTAGCCATGCAAAGTTAATAATTACGAATGAAATTAATTTCAAAGATCTCTTAATAAATAAAATAAGTGTGATACGTTGTCATTGCTGCATTCTGTTTATGATTTGCTTTATCAATATTAGTTAAATTTATCGATATTAGTTATGTTTTATTTCTTTTCTAAAAAAGAAAAAATATATTGATTAGATTTATAAATTATAATATAAACTAGTTATAGAATGTCAATATATCCTTGAATTGTCATTACGGCGTATAACGTATTGTGTTTGCACAAGGTCTCCGCACTATTTGTTATCATTCATTCGTAACGAGACTTAAAGAAATACATATGGTAGATAGCGGAGCATTATCTGTCTTTCAAAGTGGAATAATTGTTTTAAATAGTTAAAATTACCTAGCCCACGATTAATTAACCTTCAAAATTAATGAATTGCAAACATATCGAAATAGTGTACATATCTAAAATATGATCCTATATAGTCTAATTATCAATATGACTTTCTTATTTTGCAAGCATAAATTACAAGATGAATTCAACAAATAGCACTAATAATATTAAAAGCTGCTATATATGAAATTAGCAAAGTTAAATGTAAAAGCACATAAATTTAAATATTTAAATATTCTTTACAACATGTTTATATTTTCGTCACAAAGTGTTTTATATGATATGCTATTTTTCTTTAAAATCTTTACTGCACTAATATAAATTTGAAAATATCTTATATATTTTTTTTATATTTTGCAGAAATATTTCTTTTTCTGACACCGACTATTAGTTTTCGATTTTTTTGGACTCAGCAAAAAATAAAAAAAATTGCTTAGGTAAACCATATAAAGTCTAGTTACTTGGTACGTATATTTACTTTGTACGTATATATTTGTTAAGGTAATGACTCACTGTACGTATGCAATACTGAATTTTAATTGTATGTACTACTCAACAAAAAATAGAGAATATTTTAGAACACGCTCAAAATTGCAATATTCAGAATATCGTAACTCGGTGAAAAATTATCGCAGACAAAAAATCAAAAAAGCATTTAAAAACTTGAAATCTCTACTTTCGAAATCGGTAATTGATATTTCAATCTAACTGATTCTTTATGGAGATATACGGATACAAATGAATATCCGTCAAATCTGAAAAATTTCAAACTTTACGAAGATCTATGACGTGAAATAAAATTCACACAAAAATGCGGTTTACGGTAGTCGTACGAAAGAGTGAATCTTTACCTTCAATTTACTTTATTGAGTATTGTACGATTTTTTTCACCGAGTTATTGAACGTTAAAGCAAAAATGATCACTTTTATTGCCGATATCATTTTCAAATTTCTTGTTATTACAGAAACGACACAGTGCGGAATAAATCGACTTTGTCACGTAATGTTGTGACGCTTTTAATTATTAAATATATTTTATTAAATATATGTTAATAATTATTATTCATTTCTTAAATCATATTTTAATATTTATCAACTGCATAACGTAAAAATTTAATTTATTATAAAATGCGTAATTCGTGAGGCTTGTTTAATCGAAATTTGTTACCATACAGAGCATTCAGTCGTGTGGCTGTATTTTTGGATTGCATTCCGTGAATTTTTACATTCAATTTTAACTCGCGCATTTATTCAATTACCCAAAAATGCGAGTGTTGAAAATGTTGCGTACAAAATGTGATTGACGTATTTCGGTAATTGGTACGTGAATGACTGAAGTTAATCGTAAATGTCGTTTTGTGTGAGTATTATAAATGAGCAGCAACAAAGGAGGAACCAGAAGCGAAGGAGACATCGTATTAATAAGTTAAATTATTAAAATAAAAAAAATTGGATAGCGTGAGATATTGCATTTTCTCAATAACATGTATACATATAGTTAACAGACATTGTAAGTCTAAAACACAAAAGGTTTGTTTTTTATTTTTCCACTAGGCTACACTAGAACTCTCTTTTTTGTTTTCGCCGAATATCAAATATGTATCTATCACTTTTGAAGTGTATAGTTCAGCACAGAAAATAGCCTTAATATAAGTATAGTAAGACTTAAGAAATTGATCACAATCGAATGTGAGAAGAATAATTAACTGTGATTAGTTATTGTTGGCTTAAGATTTACTACATCTATTATGTTTCGAAACTAAAAATATCTTTTAGACATGCGTGTCGAGTTACTTTTTTTTCTTTCTTAAGTATTTAAACTAAAAGATCATAAGCTAGATATTTCGGGTCTGAAGTACGGAATTCACAAATTCACAAATATAATTTAGCAGTGCTTGAAAGCGGCGAAACTATCGATCTTTATCTTTTGCATCTATGAGAGGAATCTCTGGTACGCCGACTACGCATAGTTGGCTCGAGTTTGCAGCTCGCTCGTAGTAACTGTAGTTGTTTAAGTGAGCACTATCGTATTTGGGAGCGAAGTATTTGCGCGCATAAACAGGTTCCGTCGAATTGCCGAGACGAAATCGTTACTTCGCGATCGGAAGTATCCGGAAGTATCGACGATCTCATCAATTTCCGCCCCAACTTGCACTGCATCGCTCGCGCTCTTCTCCAAATCAATTGAGTCGAAACTTTGTACGACCGCGTTCGTCTAATGGAAACCGTAAAAAGAAAACTTCATGAAGAAGAAAAAATCGTGACAGGAACGACGCTTGATCTCTTTTGTCTGGCTTGAATTTAGTTAAATATAATACACGATTATAATAGTTAATTCAACTAGACAGAAGCTAAATACAGTCTGTTTATTGTAACACAAAGCAGTTACTGTGTAGCTTTAATCGCATTTAAAATGGTTAGATCATTGATAAGCCAAGATTCCGTCAGCATGACAGCTTGACTTGATCTGTGTTCTTGAAGCAGAAATTATGTGAAAGACATTTTTATTTAGAGACAATTAATTACACAATTTTTATGGACTGTTCATTGATGCGAATAATTGTTCTGTTTGCGATAAATGATGGAAAAAGTTACGGGTGATTTACGGCTCGATAATTTTCGACGACTAAACTTCAAGTGCTGGCGGCATGACCGCAAAGTTCCGTTATTTATAGGACAACCTGAGTTCTCTTCTGGGGTGCGTTCACCGCGATCGCAGCCAGATTCCAGCGTTTATTATGTTACGAGACGCGTGGTGCTATGTTGTGTGAAGAAATTCGCGCGACTGAATATGTTCACGCACGTGGGCCGCGTATCGACGCCGAAATTAAATTTTTGGATACCGTTCTGAATGTGATATCCGATATTTCGATTTGAATTTCACCATCAAAATTATCGCTATCAGAGTTATTTGTAATTTTAACATCGCGTCATATTGTTAGCTTTTCACGATTTTTAAAAAATATTTTTCAAACTATGTAAAAATTCATTTCTACATAAATTTCTAATATAAGGTGTACTATTATATTTTATATTATTATATATACAATATAAGCTTATATATACAATATAAGCTTTTTATTGACAGTAGCAAAGAATTATACTTACACGGAAAACAGTTTTTGATGAAACATTCAATCCTTTTTATAAATTTTATCATCGATGTATCACGGTTTATTTAAAAACGCAAATTTTGGCAATGACGTGGAAGATGACGTATCCATGCTTCAGTGAAAAAGTTTTTTCTAGATAGATGACGATGAGGTGTATAAATATACACTAGTGACGGGATAAACGCAGTAACATTTTTATTTTAACAAGTTTATACTTATACCGATATAGTCTAATTTTCATTCATAGAATATTTGTTTAACAATTACGGATGTTACATTAAAATATGATTAGGATTGAACTTTATATATTAATTCTAAATTTTATATATTTCTCAAAGTTATAAATTTTATGTATTATGATAGATTAACTAATCCATAAGATTTCAATAAAATCTACATCTTTGATGAAACCTACACCTTTCTAGAAAGTCTCTGTTTTTTTTTATGTCTAATATTCAAAAAGTTATAGTACGTAATTTTTACATAATTAAAAAGATTTATTTTTTGAAAATCTTAATCGTAGATTTTAAATGCATCAAATCTTATTATGTATGTGACTGTTTCATTATGAAATCACAAAATAGATTGCTTTCAAAAACTTTGAAAAAAGCTTGTAATCTATATTTCAATTGTTAAGCTTATAGCCTATATTTTGATTTTGAAAATCAGGATAATTAGATTCTTCATGTGTGCTGTTACGCTATGTATCTTTTCTCATATTATTGAAAGAAAAGAAAAAAAAAGTTTTATCTCTCGCGATGTAAAAGAGATTGAAGGAAAAAAAAATATATATATGCATCTATTAAAAATGACATCCTGATAAATATTTTAACAAAAAAGTTGTACATGCAAAAGTTGTAGAGCTTTTATCATTTTTGTATTTAGTGAGCAAAAAAAAAATAATTAAGAATTTATTTGGTTCAAATTATCAAAACAAATTTCATTTGTTGAGTGTTATTCATATTAATGCAACGATAGTAAATTATGCACATGACGTTAGTGTTACGTGAAACCAGATATAATAAAACAATAGTAGCGTTGAACGACGTCATAAAATGTTATTATGTTCGGTCTGAAGAGACGTTAGGGAGTGTTATAGTCATTTATGACACTCACAGTAGATGCGACATTGAACTTAACTCGTTAATAACTTCCGGTCATGATTGAAACGGAACGCAAGTATATTGTGTTACAAAACAGCTAATGTGTTAATAAAGCTTGTAATTCATTTTTGTTAAAAATTGCAAAATGTATGTGTATTATGTGTTATATTGTTTTAAAAATTCAAACTCACAGAAAGAAAGAAAATATAGGGATCTTTTAAAAGAAGAAAATTTAAATTTAGAAACCTTTTATTAAATTTAAATTTCGTTCACTTTTAACGAAATTATATCTGCTTGAATTTTGAAGTTTGTAGCGATACGAATTTTTGATCGGACCCAATATATTATTGACAATTTAAATTTCTTATTAGAGTACAATAATCAAAATTGTTAATATTAGAAAGATGTTTGATTAAAAAAAATAGAATGTACAATAATATATCTATATAAAATTAATTAGTTTATTTAGTAATATAATAAGAAATTATTATTTTTTTATACGATACACAGTATAATTGTTTTGATACATATATTAATAAAGATTTTTTACTTCGGCTTATACTGTCGCATAAAAATAATTATTTTTATGTTTCATATGAATTGAAATAACTTTGAAGAGACGAAGGGATTATTTAATAGATTTGCGAGACTGTTTCATGGACATTTCTTGTTATAATTCGTAACGCGTTAAATTTTTATAGATTATTATTACGAAGGGTAGATCTATAATATTAAATGATCTGAAATATTTGTACGAGGTCAAGCGGTCAAGTAATGCTTATTACAAGGTGATCAGTTACAAAATTTTATTCTCTTTGAAGAATTTTATTAACAAAAATGAGCAAAATTATTAAGATATAATTGTGCCAATTTTGAAACATGAAATATGTGTTATGCCTCCGTTTTCTTGCGATTTTACACATGTCTGCTTAGCAAATATTTTCGTTGGCGTAGCACTACATATTTTACCTAATTTAACCTATCAATAACACTTTCAAAAGAAGTTTTAACTTCTAAATTTGTTCAAATGTCCCAAAATTGATCAGCAATTTTTTATGATATTGAGTAATAACAATTGAATGTCCTGTAGTATTTAGCTTTGTTTTATTTATTTATTTTTATGTAACAAGTGATTTAAATGTAATTTAGAAAAAAAAATTTAATTTAGAAAGAGAAATTAATTAATTAATTTGAATTGTTGATGTAACATTATAAAATCATTAATGGAAACTCACCTAGAACGCAAGACGTAAGAAGAATTCGGAAGACAAACCTCTTCATGGTACGAAAGTCTTCGATAGCGCCAATGCGTAAGTTTTGATTTCAACAAGCAACACGCTGAATTGAGATAAGAAGAGCAACGCGATTTATGTCAAAAACACGCGTTCTTATCTATATTTAGATCGCACTTCACTAATAGGGCCGGTTGTACTGAGAAAGAGCGATACTAGAGAACAGTGAAGACTGTTTGCTGTGGTACTTTTCTGGACTCGTTATCAGCTGTATCGCGATACCATGAAATCGAGGACCAATTTGAGGGCCAAAATCACAGGCAATTCTTAATGCAGCAATTTATTAATTCTCTTTTTTTCCACAATATTTATAAATTAAACTGCATTATTAATAATTTCCATCGGTTTATCAATTTTTTGCGAAATTGCACAAAAAGAGTTGAGAAGTTACTTCGTGAAATATTTTTGAATGTGAAAGATTTTGATAATAATAAAAAAATCAAATTGATACGAAACAATGAATTCAGAAACATTCGCGACTAGACATTATCCATGCCACGATTATCGGTGTAAACGTTGTCGAAGCGATGCGCGATACGAGGGAGACTGATCGCGCACAACTCTAATTTTCTGTCTCTTCCTCCTCCTCATTTCTTCATGCTAGACCGCCTCCTATAGCTGCAGAGGTGGTAGTGTCTCCTTGAAAATTCATAGTATTTTTTCGTAGGATTATGACATAAAAATATATTACTGGCAAGAGGATAATAAAATATGTCTCTCAGAAATAAAGAGATGAAATAAAAGATTCACAAATTTTATGATTGTTGTAATAATTAATTAAATTCCAATTTTATATTTTTATTTTTTTGTTTACACTGTGTATAGTTGTTGCTGTCATACATTTATTGAAGAAATAAAAAATTTTATAGATTGCACAGCAATAAAGCAAAATTATTATAATGTGCATTATCAAATAGAGACCTTACTTTAATTTAATAAAGGATATTTAAATTATTAACTAATATAATTATGATTAATTCATGATTACGAATGTTTTAAATAATTCTTTAAGTACAATTTGAAATTAATCAGAAAGTAAATTACTTGTAATTTGTAGGCGATTTTAGATTTTCTGATTGTGTATATGTGATCACATGCTTAATAAAATAAAAACCTGCTTAAAAGACATTATTATAAGAATTCGTTAAATGCAATAGTAATTTATTTAAGATTGTCAAATCTTGATTTAACATTGCTATAATTATCATAATTACAGTAATAACATTTAATTTATTATATTTTATTTTATTATAATATTATGTATTTTATTTCAAAATAAAATTTATGAAGTTTTTATATTATGTTTATAAAACTATACATTGAACATATCGCTAATTATTATTCATTCTAAAAATTTGAATAAAATTGGATTCTGAAATTGGAAGAATGGAAATTGACAGTATTATAGGAATATAACGTATTATCAATATTTATTTATTTCACTGATCATGACAAAGTAATAATTACGTAAAGCTGTTAAAAGTAAAACCCCGTTATCACTAGATTGTATATTATATTTACAAGTATAATTTGTATCTGACAAAACTTTTTATGTGACATATTTGTTTTTTCTTTAATATATATATTTTTTCATTAATATATATACATATATATATATATATATATATATTTCTATATATATATATATATATATATATATATATATATA
>Ga0157364_1007019_pt1 | contig 11627 bp, 10 predicted proteins | sample AttsexASBM2_FD_111476 | JGI IMG/M metagenome (GOLD analysis project Ga0157364, IMG submission 111476) | Fungus gardens microbial communities from leaf cutter ant in Ribeirão Preto, State of São Paulo, Brazil - Atta sexdens ASBM2 | ecosystem: Host-associated > Fungi > Mycelium > Unclassified ...
ATTTTAGAAGGCCAAATGTTAACGCTTTAAAACCACAAAAAGGCGGGAAGATATATAAAATTTAAATTGTTATTTCGGTTGTATCAAATCTAAAGCTCAGAACTTTTTTGTACACCTAATAGACAATATAAAGACAATTACTTTCACAAAGCACTACAGTGATTAATGTGTATAGAGCGTGAACTAGGACATCCTATAATCCATGCGAGGTCGCGATCAAATAGCCGGTACGACGGATATTACGAAGTCGAATCAGCGAATGAGACGTTACGTTACGTATTACAATTTCACGGTTGTTTTTAGCACAGTTGTCTCAACTGTTACTAAATCAATCGTGAATGAAATGACTTACGTCCGGGATGTCACACGAAGATACATCGACGCTTGACACGAACGAACTCTTGCAATGAGATGGCATCTTCGATAATGTGGATATAGGATGATGAAAAAATGGATGTGAATTCGCACGAGAAAAGCACAAGAATAGCGAGATGCACAATTTCCTCGAAAACTATCCAGTGCTAATTAACTCTCTTCTCGACTTTCGCGAAGCATTCTTTGGTGGTCGTACGGAAAATATTGCAACCCGATACGAAGTTACGAGTACGGAGAAAATACATTATGTGAACGTGTATTCTCTGTATCCGTACGTATTGAAAACGGGTACTTTTCCATTAGGCCAACCTATGGTTTATATCAGAGAATGTTCGAAGTTAATTGGCTCCAAATCTTAATTTCGATTCTGTCAAAGGTCATTTGGTGTACAGTACTTCTTTCACGCAATCTTTTTCATTCTGTAATCCCGTACCGCGTACAAAGCAAATTGTTGTTCGGGCTGTGTCGTAGTTGCTGCGAAACGCAGGCTGAGTGCACTAACACTCTCCCTGACAACCATGAATTCGTAAGTGCATGGATGTTCTGCGAATTGCACAAAATCCTCGAGAAAAGTTATCTCGCGACGAGTGTGAACGAAATATGGCAATTTAGAGTCACACGATTCGATCCTTGTACGAGGCAAGGTAGTTTGTTTGCCGAATATATTAACAGTTTTTTTAAATTAAAGCAGGAAGCTAGCGGAATGGCCGGGCGAATGCCTGGATGACAAGAGTAAAGAACAGTACCTTCGCGAATACGAAGAAACTGAGTATTGTTCTCGATAGAAATAATATCGTCAGAAATTCTTTTTACGTTAAGTCGCGAAGCTCTGCTTGAATTCTTTCTGGGGTAAATTCGACCAATGAATCAATTGTTTAATACAAAGATCGTCCAAAATACGAACATTTGTCAATGTTGCTCACGAGTTCAGAGCACGAAATAATCAATATATTACCTGTCAATGACGAGATAATATATGTTTCGTGACTACGCGAAGAGACGGTCACGCCTTCTCCGCAAACCAATTCTGTAATCGCGGCATGAACGATGTCACAAGCGCGGTTGATATTATATGAATATCTAGAGAAATTAGATAGTCGCGTTTTATATTGCAATACAGACTCATGTATTTACGTAAGCAGAGGCGAACCGAGCGAATACGAGCCGTGTACAGGGAATTTTCTGGGCGATATGACGGACGAACTCGAGAACTACGGACGGGGCAATTTTATCGAGTCGTTCGTGTCTGAGGGCCCGAAATTCTACACTTACGTCGTTCGTACATCGACGTTGCGACGAGATTTGTAAAGTTAAAGGAATAACATTAAGTTATAAGAACTCTCGAATTATTAATTTTAATAGTATTAGGAAATTAATAATGAATAATGAGAGAGAAAGGCGCGACGAAGGAGAAGGAGAAGAAACAGCAAGAGCAGCGATAAATTTGTGTTTTAACGCAATCCGTCACACTGTGTTTCACGAAATCATAATGCGAAAAGAAACAAAGACATGCATATCGGTATTGGTAAAACCCAAATTTATTAATAATCGTTATTCCCTTCCGTATGATTTCAAAAGAGAATAATGATTTCTTCTTTCTCTCACTTATATTTTAAGTTCGCGAATTTTTCGTCTATTTGCATAGTATTTGAGTATATAAAAACGTATAAATTACAAAGAAGATGAGGAAAATTCATTGATTCTTTCTCATACATGAAAAAACTGATACCCCCGTATCTTTGCAAACAGGAAAAAAATCGGTTATATGATTGGAAAAAACTGATATAACGATGCCATTTGAAAAACTATACTACGATCCGTCGCATTTGACAATGGATAATCTAACTTGTGCCGTTAAATGCCGAATTTCTCACGGGGAGAAGTCGTACGCTGGCTCGAATTGCAAAACGCGTACACATTGCACCGGCCATTGTACAGAAAATCTTCTGCGATTGCATTACAGCACAACAAACATTGACGATGTGTGGCAGATTTGATCGAACTTCCAATATCTAAAAAGGCTAAAAAGGCTTACAATGGCTATTCCAATCTGTTAGTAATTATCGATGTACAAAGCAAATATGTCTGGATAGACCCGCTACGTGACAAAATGAACAACAGCGTGATAATAGCTTTTCAATACGTACTAGCGAAAAGCGAAAGACGAGTACCTGTATACTTACAAACGGGCAAGGATAAAGAATTTGTCGTGCACCTAATGCAGAAATTTCTTAAAAAAAAGGACATTCGTTTTCGAGTAACGTACAATCTGGACATTAAAGCCGCTATCGTCGAGCGCTTCAACAGAACACTGAAGGAGCATTGAACACTGAATGTGGCATTATTTTACGCATAAAAATACGCGACGCTACATCGATGTTCTACAGGATATTGTATGCTTACAATCATATCCACGAGAATGCAACCTTCGGTAGTAAAAGAAAACACATGTATCGTTCATAAAAATATATAGCACGTCGTTGGAAAAACGAAATATTAAAGAAACGGGCGCGAAAGATTAAATATCGCGTCAGAGATCTTGTTCGTATCAGAGTGAAAGCTGCCTTCGAGAAAGGTTACGAGGCTAAGTGGAGCGAGGAAATATTTCAAATTTATCGTGTTCTTGATTGGCGAAACTCTCATGTGTACAAACTGCGAGATTTAGCAGACGAATATATATCATAGATAGTATTTTTTTATGAGCAAGAATTAGCTCGAGTTGAGAACACTTAGAGGAAGAACAGTTTATCGTCGATCATGTGATAAAGAATAGGAGACGAGGAGCTAATAAGCAAATGCTAGTTAGCTGGCGCGGTTATCCCAGTAAATTTGGTACTTGGATTCCGGCATCGAGTTTAATTTCTCTTCACGATGAAGGAGAAACAATTTCTTCTGGTACTTCTGAGTAATAGTAATATCCGTCATTAACATCGTCCCTCATCGTGGAATTATCTCACTCTATAGTGTTGCACAAATAATGGGAGGTTGCGATAAGTGAGATTCAATTTCCCTATACCTTTTTACACGTATGTCATAACGAAAATGTGATCAGATTCATCGATGTTAAACCAGGGGAGACGAATGACTTGTTTACAGCAAAAAAAGTTATATTTTCAAATGGAATTTGTAACGAGATTCATGAGCTTATTAAAACAATTGATATCGCGTGTAAAGATGCTGAATCGTATTTTTACTTTAAACAACAATGAGCATTTGGCGGCAAAGTCTACATAAGTATCGATTGCGATAAGAAATGCAAAAATATAAACTTTTCCAATAATCCTCTATGAGAATGCTAAGTTTCTCAGCAGCAATTTCCAGTAAACACCAATTATATTCCAAGCTCGCGTAAACCTAATTCCAATGAGATAGAAGAGAAAACTTTTCTTACTCACGGATTTAATAAGAAGCCGGGACAACGACATATAGTCGTATTGAAATAGCGAACTTTGTAGTGGCAAGCTATCCCCGATAAAATGTTCGTATATGGTGATATTTCGTCTTATATAACGTCTTATATAACAGGTGGTGTGTATTTCTCTTCTCAGAATGATACGAGTAATGAAGTCGAGATACGCAGGTACCGATCATAATTACGCATTGATGCAAATTTGGTGAAGCATTTCTTATTTCTAAATTATATCCCATTGCGATGAACGAATTTCAGAATGATCGAAATAGATATAAGAGATCATCTTAATGAAAATAATGGAAATAAAATGGAAATAAAAAATTCCATTCGATACGCTGACTGTGACGCTGCACTTTAAATATAAGCAACAACTTTCTTTCGTGTGTCGGTAATACCCGTCTATATAGTTAAAAACTCACGATAGAATATGAGGAATATTTTGATGCCTGGGATATCGATAGCAGAGGTGGAATTTCGCATGCTTTCGTCGGTTCACTTTACCAACGCAGATGGAATCGGAAGCTTTCTCGGCGAATTATTTAGAAAAATACTACCTTATCTAAATAAAAGTGCGCGTATTGTCAGAAAAGAAGTTTTACATGCGGGAATTAATGTGACAGAAGACGTCAAAAATAATAAGCCATTAAAGGAAGCGGTCAAAAGTTGGCTCGATAATCTGAAAACCAAAGAAAAAAATAAGTTTCCTGATGAGGGGGTGTGAATATATAATATTGGTGAAATCCGCGGCACTTCAATTTCCACTCGGTGATCGAGATAGACGTATCGTGCGTTGGGCGATCAAAAGAAAATCATTGAGAAAATACCACAGGGAAGAAGAGCAAAAAAATGACCAAAAAGAAAAAGAAAATTCATGCTGCAGGAAAAAACTAAAAAATCGCTAGAAAACATCGAGTCAAGAAACGCGACGTATCTGACATAATTTCTTAATTGAGATAGAAATTCGTGGCTAGAGAAAAAGAATGTCCTTTCTTCATATCAAGCAAGTATAAAGAGCGAACTTGATCTCTTCTCTCTGCATCTTACGCAAACCAGCATTGAGAGTTTGCAATGGATTTATTGCAAACCTGTAACTTCGCTTGCAAACGATTCGCCCATAGAATTCGTCATACCCGGACATGGAGAAGACTATTTGGATCTCACTATATATTGAGCCTTCGCGTAGAAAGCGAACGTGGGAAGAGCACATCAATCGCATCCGACAGCGGAGCAAAAATAGAACCCGTAAATCATTTACTGCGTTCCATGTTCAAATCGACGTATATTTCAATCAAAAGCTCGTATCGCTATCAAACAACACTTATCGCGCATACGTCGAGGCGTTAAATTATGTTTCACTTACAAAAACTTCCCACTAAACCTAACTTCTTGCTTATGAAATTCGAATATTCTCGGTTATATGGATGACACGTTAGATTCATTAAATCCAAATACAGCGAGAGACGCGCGCAATACATTCAAGGAAATCATGTTCTAGATCTCATTGGTCACCTTCACTGCGATGTTTTCAATCAAGATAAATTTTTAATTAACGGAGTGGAAGTTAGAATGAGACTCGTACGTTCGAAAGATTTATTTTGTCTTATGGAGAGTAAAATGATATCAAATATTCGCATTCTGGTCTACTCGCACTAAAAAAAGCAAACATAAGCCCGAGTGTGCTACTCCCACACTCATCTCGCGCTCTGTCCCCTCCTTTCTTCATATGTCGACTTTTCAGAAGGCTGCAAGGACTGTTCACACCTCCGCGGAACCTATGACGGCCCCAGTCATTGCGGAATATTCTTTGTTCAAATCAAAGTCCAGACAGAGAGCCCTAAACAATTCCGCCCTCTCTATCGCTTACGAGGAGCAATGAAGGAGGATATGTATTGTCTATCGCTGCTTTGCAATGAGCACAGATCGAGGACTCCGACTTGAATTTCAAAAATACCTCAAAGCATCCATGGCCTGTGATGACCTGTGTCATTCTATATGTGAGGCCATCATGGTGGCCTCGCCACGCATTCTAGTTCTCTACTAGCGCCCGGCGCACTATAAAGCCCGGTGCACTCGGGGAGAGTTCCATGGTGGAAGGATTATGTGCAGTTGATACTGTTTCTTTCTCTAAAATCTACGCTCTCTGTCGATCGGCTATTCGCGGTTACACAGTGTACCAACTGTTGAGAGTAAAATTATTTAGCGTTGGCACATTGGCATGCTTCGTGTATTATCCTTATTTCATGCATTTTCTCAAGCATCTGACTTTCTCTTTTTATTTTTGTAAGTTAGATTAGGTTTTCGAAAGATTATTCCGTTTTGCACGAGCAAGAGTTACTTTTATTGGTGAGAAACTCAGAAAATTTATTGAAAATATTGTAGTACATTGTATAGAAAATTACTGTAAAATTACTGTAAACTATTGTAGTACATTATATAGAAGAATTATTTGTATAGAAGAATTATATTACATTGTATAGAAGAATTGTCATAGCAATTCCAATAATAAATGTAGCGGGATAAGTTTCTTTCAATCAAAAGATCAGTAGATTATGCGTGAAGATTGCAAACCTCACAATGAAAAGTCTGGTAATTTCATTCTAAATTATTATTTATTTTAAGTATTTAAAACATCATCTGTTCATAGCACTTAAAAATAAATATGAAATAATATGATAGCTTTTGCTCACGCTTTGCTGCTCAAAGTTGTGCTTGTCTCCGCAATTATAATTGTTGTATTGCATGCGAGTATAATTCCTTCAAAGGAGGAGATACAATCATCCTTCTTTGAAGGAATTATACTTGCATGCAATATAACAATTATAATTATTATACAATCATTCTCTCGCATTTTGATCATCACATGGATGTTTTGTGCACCGAGTATTTACATATCATATGTAAATAAATGCATAAAATATAATACATAAGGAATATATGTATGAATTTATGTTTATAGTTTTGACGTAAGGTGCACATCCCAGTGACCGGACAATTACCTAAAATCTTATTTGTTTATATTATTACTAATCTCAAATGCTTTTTTAAATATAACGATTTATAGGAAGGTTAATAAAGAACTATTTAGGATCTTAAATATTATAAAAACTAGTTTATTAGAGTCAAATCACTAATTTTATCAGAACTAAAAAATAATAAAAATGGACATTTCGACTAATATCGTCTTCTTCAGCAATAAATACAATATATAATAAATAGATAGATAATAAGTAACAAAGTAAAGGAACTAAAAATAAATATAAAAGTAAAATATTATATAAAAAGGGAAGAGATATGTTAAATACTTTTTTAAATTTAATTATGATCTTTAAATGCAATTGAATTATAATATTGTAAAAAATTGAGATTAATAATAATAAATTTTATGTAAGTGTCCAGACATAGATACATGTCCAGTGCCACTGACACGTTTATCTATATTTATAGGATAGTTTTCGTAAAATTGTACGTATATACAGCAATAGTAATGTAGTCTCGATCTCTATTACAATGCATTACACTATGTACAATTTTATGGCGACCAATCTATATATTTTCTATATTTCTGAAACATATTATAAAGTTACATTTTATATATTTTGTTTAGCAAAAGTGTGCATTGCATTTTTCGGAAGATTCATTTATAAGATCAAAAAGGAAATCGAGAATTGCAAACAAGAAAATATTACATCTTTTTCGCAGTGCTACACCAATTTTATTTTTAACACTAACAGAAGATAAGTATAATTATTGTTCGTAAATATTTTCTACTTGATTAAAAATAAAATTTCAGAATGTTTTTCTAAAAATCTGAGAGTGTAATAATCCGTATGCATTAATTTCTCCAAAATCATCATTGAGTGTAAACTTTATCGTCATCGAGTGTAAACTTTTCAGCTATATAATATGTCAATAATGTATGATAAATGACAGCATTTTGTAACACATTTCAGGACGAATACTATGAAAAACATGAATTTGAAAATTATTCATCAAGAACGCACTGCAATCCAGACACAAGCAGAGACGTAATCGACGAAAATGTAGAAAGTAGCAATGGGATTGATGAATCAATCTTGCGTTACTTTCATAGTGGAAAATCCTTCCACCATGGTTATTTCTGATGGTAGGAACGAAACTGATAGCATTGTGGTAACACCAGTATGCTCTACAAGATACATGGAATAATGCTATTTTTAAACTTCAAAACGTTGTTACGTAATTTGTCTTCTGTGCTCACATATAATGTAAAATTCTCATACGTCATTTCTTCATTCACATCTCTTTGTTAATTGTCAATATTAATTTCTGTTTTATGTTTATATATAATAGTAATCTGTGATTGAATGAATCATACCGAATCCTATATATCCTACCAAGTGCATTACACACATTCGGAACCGACTTCAGTAAAACGTTTCCTAGAAAGTACGGTAGCAATGTATTCATCAAGATATGATCGCTAAAACTTTAAGCATTATATATAATAATAAACACTGATTTTTTTTTATAGATCACTGTATACCTACTACAAAAAAACGAACATTTCAAGGAAGCATGAACATTCTAGTAAAGTCATTCGAAAAAAAGCATTAACCCCAGAAAGAGCAATAACATATCACAGCATGAAAAATACCCCTTTGTTAATACGTACACAATGATACTTATATATTTATACAACAGTACTTATTTTATTATATGTAGTTTATATATTTCGTTAAGAATATGAAGCAATTTTTCTCGTGAAATAACTATAAACGCATAACTATAAACTCTATTATATCATCCGCCTTTAAATTACAAAAAAATGTATTTTAAAAATATTGTATATTGTGTTACGTCTTGCCCTCCGTAGAAATATAATTTTACTTTCTTTTTTGTCTTTTCGTTTCGCGCTGAATTATTTTTCGTTATTTAATCTCACTATCTAAAGTGTTTCTACTAATTAATTATGGATATTCCTAGCGAGAGGCTTATTTGGTATGACTCTGTCATGCCGATACTGCTTGATACATGTGTTGTGTGAGTCAATCGAAGCACCCGCGGCGCGTACTGCGTACTGCGATGAAATTCCAAGCAGGATAACTCCACGCGGAGTTAAGGAATCATTCCCATACGTTGGGAATGTCATGTCTTTATCATCTTACAGGTTTAGAGAGAAAAATTAATTCGATCAAAACATCTCAACGCCTATAATCTCTCAGAATAAGAATAAGTTATCACGTACTAATCACGGCCCGCGACGCGCATGTCGCTCATCGCTCCGAATCCTTAATGAGATTTCAGTCGCTTTGGCCGAGAATACTGTTAATTTCGAAGTTTTGAGTTATTTGTTTGATTTACTTTTTTACTATTTTTTGACCATCGTGACCATCTTAATTAGCTTGAAACAAATAAATAAACGCGAATTTGTCGCATTAACGAGCCCGACTAATCGAAAGTCGGGGAAAAAGCAGCGCGGACCATTTAATTTGTTAATTACTTTAAAATTCCATCAATTAACGCGAACCTAATTTGATCCTTCAGCTCTAAATTTAAATTCGTATTGAACCATGCCGAATTTCAGCCCGATGTGACTAAAATTTCTATATGAAAAATCATTTTCCAAATTCGGTACGTATTCCAGCACCCGGGAATTCCGGGACATTTGAGCTCCCCCTTCCTTCCCACTCACGAGCGTCATCGACATAAATGGGGTAAAAATTAAACCTGGAATCATTTTTGATCGCATCATACTGATCGATAGATCAGACCAAAAACGTTGGCGGAATATTTATATTGCAAAAGAAAAGAAAAAAGTACGCATATGTTGATTTCTTTCAAGATTCCCCTTTCCCATACTCCTCATGCTTGTAGGAACTGCTTAGCCCTTCCCCTTCTCCTAAGCTAATTGCTCGTAGGAACTGCTTAGTCTACTCTCTTTTCTGAATTGACTGCACTCGTAGAAGTTACTCAGTTCACCTCCTTTTCTTATGTACTAACCGCGCTTGTAGGAACTACTTAGTCTGTCCCTTCTAGGAATTGATCGCGCTCATAGAAAGTGCTCAATTCTTCTTTTTACTATTATCTGTTTCTTCTACAATTAATTCCTAATTCTACTTTTCTAATGCTATTATTCTATCCAATCGCTTCGGTAATTTAAACAAAAACATTTTCGGTAGAATGACCAACCAAGAAATCCGCGTCAATATAACCAGCGTGTCAGCCAGATTAGTCAATTTAAATGGCGTTACATTCAACTTTCATTCAATCCATTTCTTCATCCTTTTCTGAAGGATATGAAATGATGAAACTGCTCAAATTGTTCGGATCAATTATTAATCTTGCTAATGAACACTAATCAATTTAACATTTTGTTACTATTACAATTATTTATTGAACCATTAGCAATAATGTAGAATTTGAAGTACATTTTCTAAATTATTCAATCAATAATTCGCTTTCTCATTGATAAAGAATAATGTTCAAATTCCAATTATTAAATTTTAAAATTCTAAGTCAATTACAATAGATCAATTATCATAAAGGATTCCTGTAGCATGCGATACACCGGTGCTAGCAGTCTCATATTTTGTTGCTTGACCTGAGACTTGCTCTCACTTTGATCATACTTCCTCTGCTCTAATAAACTCTCCGCCACTCTTTCATTGCTTTGTTCTGTTCGCGCGCCGCGTTGGACCTTCTGTCTCTCTCTCTCTCTCTCTCTCTCTCTCTCTCTCTCTCTCTCTCTCTCTCTCTACGTGAGTATATACACGCGTGTTATATATTGCTCTGTTTTGTGAGATAATTTTCTGCTGGACCCTGCCCTGAATGGACTTCTTTTTCAGGACCACCTGTCGAGTGCTCTTTCTTTAATCTTCTGTCCTGTAAGTTTTGGATTTTCTGTCTTTGATGTGGAATCTTTCTTTCTGTCTTATGCAAATTGCTGAGAGTTTTTGGAATTTTCGGCCTGCCTGTCTTGTTGTTGTTTCTGCGCATGTGTACCACGAGCTCTGAAATTTGGATATGGAGAGATGGATGATTCCTACATTATCAATGGAGAGCAATGGCGGAAGTGACATTGCGAGGCCGAAACGCGGCCTTACTAAGTACATCTAATATTTTAACTGATAAAACTATATCTGAATCTATTAATATTTCTAGGGAATGCGCTTAGAGTTACTGTTGACAAGCATTGTGAACTGATTGGTAGAATTATTTTAGCTAGCAAGGAGACGGAGAGAAGAGATCAAGTTGACACTGGGTGCCTGTAGGGATGCTTTCTTGGAAATATCTACAGTTCTTGTTAATTTGTTGGACGAGAGACTGAATGGATCTAATGTAGATAACATTAAAAAGATTGTTCAAGAAGTCTTAATTGAACACAATAAAGTGAATCTAACAACCGACAGATTCATGATGGCGATTACGCTCATATGCATCTGCAGTTAAATTTCGTTCTAAGATTTGTATGTCTCGCGGCCTGACTTTAGAGGTGCCTAAATTCGCGAGCTTTTTGTAATGCCTGATAAGAAACATGCTGCTGTATTTGCATCTTCACAAGACGCTAAGAGGGTTGTACTTAGCATACTTAGGCCGGCGCAATGTGCTCTTAAGGTCAATAAAATTGCGTATGCTCCGAATAAGGGCATAAGAATTGAAGCAAATAAACTAGACCTCGCGAAACTGAAGTTGTGCTCGAAGGAGCTTGCGGAAGTCAGACTTAAAGTGTTAAAGAACATCAAAGTGAATCCTCGAATTATTGTTCATAGAGTACGAAATTTTCTGCGGAAATGACATCAGAAAAAATTAAAACAGAAATAATTGCCCAGATGATGCTGCTGACTAGGATTTGAAGGAAGGA
>Ga0157364_1007020_pt1 | contig 11627 bp, 4 predicted proteins | sample AttsexASBM2_FD_111476 | JGI IMG/M metagenome (GOLD analysis project Ga0157364, IMG submission 111476) | Fungus gardens microbial communities from leaf cutter ant in Ribeirão Preto, State of São Paulo, Brazil - Atta sexdens ASBM2 | ecosystem: Host-associated > Fungi > Mycelium > Unclassified ...
ATATATATATATATGTATATGTATATAATATATATGTATATATGTGTATATATTTTCAAAATCATTATTTAACAAATTTTACACAAAAAAATATATATATATATATATATATATATATATATATATATATATATATATATGTATATGTATATAATATATATGTATATATGTGTATATATTTTCAAAATCATTATTTAACAAATTTTACATCCGAGCGATTACCGATAGATATTATAAACTGTTTTGATAACAATTGATGGAGAATTTGAGGATGATTCCACTTATGGCTCACAAATTAAAATAACGAGAAGAATGTGAGTACTTATAGATGACAAACCACCATATCTTTCAGTTTCTTCAACAAAAAATGTAAAGTTACTTAATGAAAATGTCTTTTCTCGAAACTATGAATGGATATCATCCTATTTCCTAAATTTAGATTAAGTGTCGATTTTTTAAATATTAAAAGATGTATCTTTCTCTAATACTTTTTTTACGGAAAAAAAGAATAGACATATGTCAGATATATGTCATATATCTTAAAGTTTAAGATTAGATAGATTAAGTTTACTATTATATAATTGATAATACTATTATATACATAATCTGAATAGAATACTGACAGTAATCTGAATATTAATTTTCGTGCATTAGTATACATTAAGCAAACTTTGATCATTTTTGGCCAAAGTGACCCCCTCACATCCCCATGTAAACAAATGTCAGGATTTCTAATGCATGATTTACAATGGGGGCAATAGCAGTAGTAGATTAAAAAATAAGCGTAGAAATCGACCAATCATAGTTGAATGTGAGAAAAATAAATTTCTGCGTCTACTTCTTAATCAACTACTACTACTGCTCATTGTAGACCACTCAGTCAGAAATTCCTCGAAAAAATGTCGTTTCGATGAAAAAGCTGTCAATTCGAAATTTGTATCGAAATTTCAACATTTTTGAGTGATAAAAAATTATGTATATAGAGAGTGCAATGAGAGTTTGATACACATTTTTAATATTTTTGGTATAAATTTGTGATAAATTTATAATCTTATATTTTGAATATTTTCGTTCAAAGGTCGAATCGACATTTTTTTCGATTTCATTTCGACAATTGCAATATCGTTCTAATCGTAAAAGTTTCCTCAAAATTTTTCAGAATTTATAAATAATTTTATAACTTTTTAGAAAATTGTAGAATTTTTTTATACGAATCGGAACATTTTTTACAATTGTCGATAAAATCTACATCTTTTCTTCTAGTAATCCTTTGTATCTTATTTTATTGTTCTACTCCTGCTGAATAACATTACTTTTATTTCTACTTTGTAGTTTATTTAATATAATCCTATTATGTCACTTTTGTATTGAGAAATTTCAGAGAATAATGTCTCTTATCATAAATGCTGACAACTTATTAGCTGCTTTTTATCATAAATGAACAGGAAATCAAGGAAAAATATCATCGATTCTATCTAGCTAGACTAATTCTAACTTAAATCGATATCGAAACGATCTCGATTTTTAAATTAATGAAATTTAAATGTTAGTCTATCATAGTTTCCAATATCATTTGGAAGTATAAAAATGCTATTAGTGTCATTACTATTGTAGTAGTCTTATTACTGATACGCAATAATATCAATGCTGAGCTAGTAGTGTTATTACTGTAGTAGTATACGACATATGACGTAACTACTTCCAGTAATTGTAATATTAGGTATAAAATATTTATTAGAGTAAAAAATACACATATATATATATATCATTAGAGCAATTAATATTATTTTAGCTAATAAAAATAATATTTTACAGTATTATTAAAAATAAGTTATTCTCATAGATGTCATCATTTGTACATTACTATTATATTTAACATTAATTATATTTTTTTATGTGTTCCGCTTCTTTTACAACATCTTTGAACAGATATGTTACAAGTATACATCCATTAGATGTTTTATAGATGTTCATAATTCTTCGAAGGAACAGTTTCCATACGAAATCACAGAAATGAAGCATGGTAAGTGGAAGTTCGAACTCGCATGGGTGACCGCACTTGGGTGCATCATAAAATTAGTTCTCGAATTCATAAAATAAATTTTTTTTTATTATAATTTTCGTGTATCCTCTGAAATATGATGCTAATAATCAATAATATTTTTCACAATAAATTAAAATTTCAATGAAATATATATATCAAAACGTAACACATTAGTGACACCAGTAGTATATTTTTATGTTGACTAGATTCAAGATTTTATTTCCAACTCGAAAATTAATCGAAATTAGAGCCAAAAATCCATCGAAACCAATAGAAATTTCGAAAACTTTTGACTTTTACTTTCGACATCAAAACAATGTCTTTTCGAGAAATTATTTCTAACTGGGCCATAAAACTTCCCTCTCCCTATAATTACGTGAGATTTTTCCATATACTTGATGTAAAATAAAAAAATACATATGGCACATATTTATAAACAACATATTTATATATGTTATAAACCATTGTTTACTTTTCTCCATTCATCATCATTCAAAAAGAATGTGTATCATTTAAAAAGAGTGTGTTGTATGTATATAATGTGTTGTATGTGTGTTGTATTGTATATAAAACATATGAAAAATATTAATTTTAGTAGAGGATTCCCTTTGAAGCACGCTGTAATTACTTTTATTTCACGTGTGAAATAAATTTATAATATTTGAGTATAATGCAGTACTGTAAATCCCTTAGTTTGTAATAGCCATAAGAAATTGATCAATCACAGTTGAACACGAGGAGAATAATTAACAATATTTCGTTCATTTCTTATAATTTCACCTTTGTCGCTTTTTTTATCATTTTTCTTCTCGTCCTTTAAGTCATTCTTTTTCAATTTATTCTTAATTTTCGATAATGCAGAGATTCTCTCTAGTAACGATTTTTTATACTAATTTTTATATTAATTTATACTAATACTTGAGCTTTTGACAAATTTAATTCAAGGATATAAATAAGTATAAAGAGAGTACAAATAGTTTGCAAGACATTTATTTATATAAAATGCAGAAGAATATAAACCATTTACAAAATGTCTCAAATTATTAATTCTCTGATAACAATTCAATTATTAAATTAATTTTTTAATTAAAAATTTCTTCTCTCACTTATAACTCGTTTTGTCTCGCTTCTTTCTCGTTTCCATCTCTCGTCTCTGCTTTCTCATCAATATCACTCTCTAGTTTCTTCTCTCTTGTCTTTTGTATCTATTTCAACTCTTCCCTGTCTCATCTCTCGCCTCTATCCCATCTCAATACTCGTCTGGCGTCTCTTTTCTTACTTCCAATTTTTTGACTCACCTGTTTGACTCAACTCTTTTACGTTATTACTAAAAATTAATAGTTTACGATACATTTTACATCAAAATGTACAAAAATAAAACATAAAATGCCTCAAATTATTCAAATCATCATTTAACACCAACTATTTAATTTCAAGATTAAATTTCGAAGTTAAAGTTTCTCCTCTCACCTGTATCTTGAATTATATACGTTTGACTCGTTTCTCTCTCATTTCCCATGTCTCGAATTTCTTCTTTCGTCTTTCAGCTCTATCCAGCTTCTTTCTCTCATCTCTCAGCTCTTGCATCTATCGCATTTCATCACTCGCCTTAAATTTTTTTTCCTACCAATTTCTTGTCTCGCCATTCTCATCCCTATTTCATCATTGCTAAAAAATAAATAGTTTACAATACATTTTATTTACAGAAATGTACAGAAATAAAACATAAAGTGTCTCAAATTATTAATTTTTAACAACAACGATATAATTTTAAGATTAAATTCTATAGTTAAATTTCTTCTCTCACTTGTATTTCGTTTTTTTTGCCTTTCTCACTTCTTTCTCATTTTTCATCTCATCTCTCCTCTCTCACGAATAGCTGGTTTTGTATCTCTCTAGTCTCTTGTCTGTTCTCTTTCATCTTTCGCCTCTATCTAGTTTCTTTCTTTTTTCATCTCTCACCTTTCGCCTTTATCTCATTCAATCATTCGTCTCGCATCTCTCTTATTTCCAATATCTTATCTCGCTTCTTTCGTTTCTTTTTCGTCGTTATTAAAAAAATACGTAGCTTACAATATATTTTATACCAAAATATACAGAAATATAACAGAGAATAACTGAAATCATTAATTCTTTGAAAATAACAATTTTATTTTAAGATTAAATTTAAAAATAAAAGTTTCATCTCTCACCTATTTAGATTTCTTCTCTTATCTAAATTTAGATTCAAAGTACGATGTAAAGATTGTAAAGTTCTTAATAAATTTAAAGTGAAAACAAAACAATTCTTCAAATATCACTTCAACTTCAAATATTTAGCATTCTTAATACTGACAAAATGCCATATTTCTTACTTGTTGAGAATGTATCAGATATGAAAATGATAGCAGATACCATTTCAGATGAAGATCTTGCAAAATCAGCGTTTCTTCCAAGAAAAAGGAAATTTTGGATGATGACATAGAAATAGTAAAGTCTTTTATTGTGCCGTATTTCTGTTCCTCTGAACCCTTTCTTATTTAGCATCTCTCCTCTCCGATATCTCGTTCCTTCTCTCTCTAGTCTCCTCTCAGGTCTTTTGCCTCTATCTCGTTTCTTCCTGCCTTCATCTCTCATAATTTGCTTGATTCTTACTTCCAACTTCCTGTATTGCAATTCTGATCATCTCTTTTATTTTTGTCATTACTAAAAAATAATATACTATAATTCACAAGACATTTTATATCAGAATATACAGAAATAAAACGCAAAATAACTAACTCTTCTCTGTCGTCTTTCGGTATCTATCCCGTGTCTTTCTTCACTTACCTTTCGCCTCTATCGCGTCTCATCACTCGTTTGACATCTCTTTTTCACTTTCACATGTTTCGTCTCGCCACTGTCTCTTTTTTATACTGTGATAAGAAATAAAAATAGCTTACGAGGCATTTTATTACTTCTACTATTATATTATTAACCACTATTATTATTTTATATTCGGTAATCTGCACTAACCTCTCACACACGCACCATTCACCGATCTATCTTCCGTCACGTCAATTATGAGTGACGAAACGTGTCACGCGTCACCGGTGCGATACAACCAATGACGTGCGGAATATAGCGGCAACAATGAGATCGCGATTAGGGGCCAACTTTAGTAAGGTTACACGGCTATTTTACTTTAGGAAACTTCACATTTGAATATGCACTCGCGTTTTAATGCGTTTCCGATTTTGTCTCATTTGCGCTTTGTTGTTGTCCGTACTATTATAGATATTCTAGGCGTGTTCGATAGTGTCTCTTTCTAAATCTTGCTCTCTCCGTCATAGATTATTCATAAGGAGGAAGGGTTACCAATTGTTGAAACGCTCAACATGGGACAGTAATCACTTACAATATCTTAAGATTGTACTTAAGACAGTCTTGTATGCAAAATCAATTATGAATATCGGCCTGTTTCGCATCGTGAAATTGTACTAAATCTTTCCTTATTTAACACATTTTATAATGCATCTTAAATTCTCTTTCTATAGAGAAACATAAAGTGTATTGTTCTGTATTATATCACAGTAATATTACTATGATATAATATTGTATATTTCAATATTACTATATTTCATTGTAATATTACAATGAAAAAATGATATTACTATAATATTATGTGTTATATTGTATATATATAAGCTATAGACCTATAGCCCTATATCCTATGAGTTCTATACGGTTGACTCTGATTTTCTCTTATCAATTTATTAAATACAATTTAAATCATTTTTTACATCATAAAATTTTGAATGTAATTAATTTATTTGGAAAATTTCATAAATAAATTGATATTAATAATTTAATTCATATCAGTCTTAAATATAATGTATACATTTATTTATATGTATTAAAATTAAAATAATTTAATGTAATAATAAAATTAATTTTTATGTTTATTTAAATAAAATAAAATTAATTTTATTATTAAATTATTTTATTAATATATTTTATTATAAAATAATTTCATAATTAATAAAATATTTTTTTTACAATTTTTAAACAATTTTCCCATTCCAAAACTTTAACATATACTTATGCCCGTTTTCACCAATGTAGATTAATTTTAATCTCGATTTAACTTACTCTTCTCGTCTTTTTCTAATCTTTCGAACTAGAAAAAGATAAGAAGAGTAAGTTGAACCGAGATTAAAATTAATCTACGTTGGAGGAAATGGCCCTTAAACATATCCCATATCTCACGATCAGTAAAGTACTTCATATTAATGTATTACAGAAAATTCACAATAAAATGTCTATCTTTTTTGCAATGATGCCTATAAAGGCCTAAATATAATGCGAGGCAACAGCGATAAGAATAGCAATAGGAATATTATAGAAATAAGCGATATAATTGTCGTCTCCCGTTGCACAATGCAGCGAAAGAAATAAATATACCAACCAATCTGATTTCATACATAGTATATTCTATACTATAGTATATTCTTCCATATGTTTCAAGGTTATAGTTTCAAGGTTATATATACATATAAACAGAATAAAAAATCTAGATGCTGATTTGTAGGCTATAAGACAATATAATAGACACAGAATTCCAACTCGTCGGAAATTTATCGCTATTGCCTTATTCCGTGTTTCTAGGTACATATGCATTCCCATATGTTGGATTTCTTTGTTTTTATCGCTATCGCTATTGCTGTCATGATTTCTATCGCTATCTGTTGTCTCATGTTTAGGGCTTCATAATGGCAAAATAGTTTTAATTTTCTATAGTGTGTATTGCAAAGAAATTATATAATAACTTCGAATTCATCACGTAATGATGATATAGGCTTGATGACAATTTTAATTGGTCGCTTGACCGTCACGTGATTTTTTGATTATGCGTATAAGTAGAGCCCTATATTAAAGCTCTAGATTAGAAATCTCTAATCAGAGTGGCGACATTAGAAACTTTAGTTAGAGACTATTACAGATTTCTTTTTCTCTGCAGGGTCTCTAGCTTTATCAAAATCACACGAGAGAGAAATATATATCTTTCTCTATCATTGATAAGATAGCAGACAAATTGTCTATGTGAATGTTTCTGATTTATTTATGTCTATATAATTTGGGAATCATTTGGGGAAATTAAAAAAAAATATTTAAACATTTAAGTAATCGTATTGTTACGCCGTGCCGACGCCGACACCGTGATTCGCCCCTCGTGAAGTTCCGAAGATTGCGTTGTCTAGCAAACGAGCCGCTCTGTTAAACAAGATCGGCGGATTTGGACATGAGTCGTTGCTGCGCTTGAATGTATCTTTTGATCTTCTGATTCTAGCATCATTCGTGTACTTTGACTTAATGTGTTCTGTGTCTACTTCAAAATAAACTCTCTTTTTCTTCTTTTTACTATATCCGTATTGTGTCTACTATATCATTTCTGCGTGAATGCGAACGTGAGAACGTCTTCGCGAGCCAGACGCTCAGACATAACAGTATTTTTCTTGTTATTAATAAATTTTGTCATGCGTCAAATTAACAGATAGCAATTTTATTTAATGTATTTTATGAATGGAATCGATTTGGGGAAAATGTCTTTATTGTTATTTTAGTATTGTTCGTTTTTTCTCGGGAGCTGCTCGGGATCGCTCCGAATGAACCCACCGTATTTGAAATATAGGATTCACATTACGTACGACGTAGGATTCACACACATCCGTCATATGACATCTGACATTCATTGTTACGATGAATGTACATAATGTGTACCCTATATTTCAAGTACGTCGAGTTCATTCGGAGCGATCCTGAACCATCGAGAGACAAAACGAACAATGCTTATTATTTGGGAAAAGTCGCTATTTTGCAATGCAATAGATTTATACATATTGCGAAAACGAAAACTCGAGTGTAGTGGATGTAGTACATACATAGACATATAAAATGGACTATCGATGGCAGTGGCAGAGATAGAGTGAGAGACAGATAAATGAATCATAGAGCTTATACTAAAGGAGGAATATGGACGTCGAGCTGTGAGCAAGACTGAGAGAAGATGTATTTCTGTCCTCTTCTACTCTCTTTTTGCACGCATGCGCAGAAAGAAAAGTTACTGAGCAGGACAAAAATATACATTGTTACATTTCAATAAAATCCTCTTTTTCCTTATTACAAATATATGATTTATACCTTATCTTATCTCTAGTTTAGTATTTCGTCTTGATTTTGATATTTTGTTCCTATTTTATCTTTATTTCGAAATCTTATCATATTTTTTATCTATTGTAAAATTCTTCTTCCTTTTATAGAAGGATATATTTAATTCCTTTATTTAACATTCAAACCACAAATAGCTCACGTTTGTATACCCTTATACGTCACATAGATAGAATATCTATTCTATGATCTTTCCTTTTCTTTTGAAGGCCCTTTTTCTAAAATAATAATTAAACAACAGCATATATGCCTAATAATTAAGCAGTATCATATATTAAGTAGTATTATATATCAAGACCTTCCCGAATGCGAAGATGAATAGCTTTATTTTTTCTTCCTTTCTTTTTCTTTTTTTCCTTTTTCCCCATAAAATTAAAACCAATTTAAAATTTAGAATATATCATTATTTCGTCTCGTATAAGGATGTTAATTAAGAAAATTGAATTTTTATTCTTAACATAAAACCTAGATTTGTAATGTCGAGAGTAGCTTACGCTCAGTAAGGCTAAGCCTTACTGACTTATCTTAAGAAAATAAGTATAGGCCCCTACCAAATCTTGGAGAGTGTTGATTGATCTTGGGAAGATATCTCTACACTCCTTGCCAGAATATAAAAGAGCTGCAAAAGGTAGTCAGTCAATCAATAGAAAAATATAATAATCTCGGAATATAGAGTCGCCCGACGCCTTCGCAAGTAGGAATTATTCTCCTCATATAAGTTATCTCACGTTTTCTTCCGATAATACACAACACACACACACGCGCGCACACACACACACACACACACACACACACACACACACACACACACACACACACACACACACACACACACACACACAATTATTTCTTTCTTTTAAAAAATTTAATAAATGATAGTATTAACTAATTGGATTAATTTTAATTTCATTTAAAGCCGGTCCGTGTGAGCTCCCAAATCTTCGTAATCCTTGCGAGGTCGGAATCTAAATTTCTCCTACAAATTATTCTTTCTTGTGATCATTTTCAATCATCACACAACCTGATCTCCAATCCCTGAGTAAATTGCTTAAATGCATTGACCTAAAAAGGAAGAAACTTCAATTTCTATTATATCACGTAATAATATCTTGTGTCTCTTAGTCTTGCTCATACTTTCCGTTTATTGCTTAGATAGGCCATTCCCCTTCTAGTATAAGCTCTGAAATGGATAAATGATTCTTTCTCTGTTTACTAAAACCAGATTGGTTGCTGTTGATCAGTATCTACCAATCAATCAGGCTTTAGTAAACATATTATAGAAATAAGTTCATCCATTATTCTGTCTTTCATTCATTTATCTGTCTTTCTATCCCCATCACTGCCATCAATCCATTCTATATGGATGCATTCGTTCACAAAAAAGGCTAGCGCATTCATTGCTTTCTCATCTGCTAGTCACATGTCTAAATTTACCGAAACCTCTGCATGAATAGCTTCTCGGTACCGTATCTTTTAATAGAAACTCGGACGAAGCTGAGAACTGTTCACAGTGTAAGTAAAAAGAATGGGTCGTAATTAGTCGAAAATCCATCGAGGCTTTACGAATAATTAAAATTCAAAAAATGTGAATTTTTAGGTTAATCTGATTATAAAATGAATTTTACAACTCTTCTACTATATATATTTCATTTTGCTCTTATTTGCTATTATTTTTACTCTATTAGAATCGATTCTCACAAGTTCTTCATCCTTTTCACTTAATATTTTAATGAAACTCATTTTCAGTATATCAGTTATTAGGTGATATTACGAACAGCAAGAGATCAAATTTATGAAGGCAAGGACGAGACTGCAATGCAGTTTGAGTGCGTTCAGAAAGATGCTATTCGCACTATTTAGCGCTACAAACTGTTCGCGGAGCTGCAGATAGCGCTAAAAACACGATCATGATGTCACTAATGGTAGCGTGTCACAACTGCGCACTGTCAACACTATTCCTTCTGAGGTAGTGTATTGGTTTACAAATCCGTGAACGATCTTAGTGTAGCGTTGGTAGCGTTTAACATTCGTCAAAGTTAGATTAATGTTCGAGGGATTTTGTTCTCGAATAGCATCAAACTTTTCTTTCTTAGGACTAATGTCCACGATGCTAAAACTCTATTCGAGTTCTTAGATCGAGAAATGTGTAGCCAATCAACTTGCCGATTTTCCGTAAAAATTGTATGCTGAATGGATCGTGGATATCAGGTCTTAGAATTTCGTAGAATAAACGTACGTTCGTACGTACGTAATGTATGAATTTCAAATTTTATCATAATGAATGTAATCTCAATTTTAATCTCTACTGATAGCTTGTCACTAGGCTGGAGTGAACGTAATTCTTACTTGTGTATTATCTTTAACTTTTCAAGGTTCAACTTGTGTATTTAATTTTATTATAAATGTGAAAGTCAGAGATATCTTACTGGCAATTTTTAATTCCCGTGTACGGAAAAAAGTTTACTATTGCAATATAACGCGACAGGGTATTTCGCTGCAGATGCTTAAGGTCCTTATTAGATATAGATAGGCTTCTTCTTCTGAAATCGACCATGAATACTCAAGTTCTTTTTATCTGATTAATTTACTGAGTGTAATTTAATTTTTATTAGTTTACTAGTTTACATTGTTCACTTCGATCTAGCGGCAAGCTAGATTGCAATCATAGAGATTGCAATTGAGATTGCGTTCTATTATTCACTACGAGAAAATTAAAAATTTGCGTTACAAATACTTTATAAAGCCTTAAAAATTTTAATTATAGAGAAAAGTTTAGTTGGTAATTGAAAATAGAATCTCCTACATTAACTTAATCTCGACGAATATATATATTTCTCTGGTTAAACGCTACCAACGCTACGCTAAGATCGTTCATGGAGCTTGCTAATGCTATCGCGCTCTTGACTCCATGAACAGCATTGGTAGCGTTTGCATCCATAGCGCGAATAATATCTCCGCGAATGCACCCTTTATCGTTCGTTTTACGCAGTAGCGGCAGCACTGCGAGCAGAGCATTCTAAGCAGGATCTCTGAGATAGTTGCACAGATGGTATACATCTCTGTATAAATGAATGACAAACTGCATTGTAATCTCGCCCTTACCTTCATAGATTGAATATCTTGCTATTCGTAATATCGTCAGCTAATAGCTGGTTGTATTGGAAGTACAAATAAGTTTCCGCCGTTTGCAAAAGACGGCGCCACTAATAAACTATAGTTAAAATTGTTTGATGTAAAACGACATATCGTAAGATTGGATATCCGGTACCATAATCTTGAAATATTAGCGATTTTGTATCATATATTTTTTTTTGTACGAAAATGTCGAGTTTTGAGCCGAATAAGCGTCATTTGCGGGAACTTTTGATTTACTTCTTTAATTTGAAGAAATCTGCAG
>Ga0157364_1007021_pt1 | contig 11626 bp, 8 predicted proteins | sample AttsexASBM2_FD_111476 | JGI IMG/M metagenome (GOLD analysis project Ga0157364, IMG submission 111476) | Fungus gardens microbial communities from leaf cutter ant in Ribeirão Preto, State of São Paulo, Brazil - Atta sexdens ASBM2 | ecosystem: Host-associated > Fungi > Mycelium > Unclassified ...
ACGACCTTGGAAGGAACGCGCTAATCTAGGATTCCATTTAATCTGAATTCTGATCTTCAGCCTCAAAGCCTCAGATACGTCGATGAATGAAGGAGGAAATGTTTACTGTAGTCGCAGTAAAATTATTTGAGAAATCTTCTTGAATCTTGAATAATAACAGAATATAATGTACAAAAGAGTAAATATATATTGCATATATTTTTCCCTCTTTGGAAGATACAACTATCATGTTTATATAATCGTTATTAGATTTCTAAATAAACATATGTGTAAGTAATTTATATAAGTAATCCTTGTCATCTGTTTATTTTAACATTCTCCGGAGTATTTATTAATCATCGTAATATTAATAACTAATTCGACTATAGAATATAAGAGAAGAATATAGTAGAAGGTATCGTATTTGTTGAAGAGTTTTATCGCAATTTAAAAAGTATATATACGATATCGCAGTATACGATATCTGAGAAAATTTTATATAATGAGAATAAGCTCCTATAGCTGAGAATATTTCCAAGCTTCTTTTCCCTGTGGATCGCAGAGTGGTTACAAAAGCGAGAAAACAGGAAATCGTATATCTTCAATATTTATTTTCGCGAAAATCGCGTAGGGACGAAAGATACTTTCAGTGGAAAAATAACGCAAACGTATATGTATATGCAGGTGAATATAAGTCCGTACAGTTTTATTAAATTCTACTGCACGTTATTAAAACATTGGGATAAACTGGAATATGTCGTCTCCGCTTACGCTGTTCTCTAGCCTGCTCTAAGAGATTAAACAAAATGTTCTTGCTTATTAAAGTTGCGTTCAATCGCAATTTATTAACTTCAGTATTCACATATCCATCAGCGAAGACACATGAGGAAGATCGATGGTTCTCTGTCGGAAGAGATTGGATTTTTTTTCCTATACGAATGCGATCGTGTTGCGGCATCGTTCATCTTGAGACTATAGACTGAAACGTATTGTTATATAAAAGCAAGGCGGATATAATCGATATTAATCGATATTTTTCAATTTTTTAAATTAATGTCACAGCGAAAATTAATTTTTTGAAATTGAATCAATTTTTTATTCACGTTTCAATTTATATTTTACTTGTATTAATGTACAACCTATAAACTGAAAACAAGGCAAAGAAGAGAAATAATAACAAACTGTATAAAACGGAGAATAATAATGAATGATGTAACTGTTTTATAATTTCATTAACCATTTAATGTAGCAGCAGATATTATCATCGTTGTGCGTGTTTACTCATTATTTTCATTAAATCGTTTTCCTTCGTCCGCCCACAAATGCCAAATTATTAATTATAAAGATATTGAATGTAATGACTGTAATCGTTATAGCTACACCGCCCCAATTAATCTCGCAGCATAACTGGTTAAGTTTGCAAATGGAATTTTGTAACCAATGTAACTCACTTAAATTACGTTCAACCCATCTGCGGAGACTTTACGAGAATTCGGGAGTGGTGTCTACATAGTTTCATTATGAGCAAAAGCTCTTGAATCCTATGTGTATGCATTTCCTTAAGTTATTTCGCAAAACTTCCAACGACGCCGAGTGTCACTTGCTCATACAAAGGATGGCATGCAACCTCTTTGCAACTCGCCGCGACATATATATGCACAAAGTAAAATAGACATAAAGATGATAAAATATCTATATATAAATATAGATATACTATAAAGTTGTAAAATATTCTCGCCTCTACTATATATACAGTTTTCCTTTACAACAAAAAGAAATGAGAAGCGTGACTCAGGACTAGAATTGCAGTTGCACAGCTTGACTTCAAAATTTCATAGACTCAGTGTGGAATTATCTTCCGGTTACTTACACTGTGAAATAATTATTGAGTTGTAAAGTGAAAGAATGCCAGATGAAAAAAACGATATATATTTTTCCCCTAGTGCGCGGAAAATTGGGAAAAATTTCATCCGAAACTGTGGCCGAATACGGGAGACGTACGATACGATTTATCGTTGAAACGGGCAGGAGGAAAGATGAGGAGATCACGAACGTCTAGGCAGGCTCCACAGAGTTGCTCCCTTGCGTGCCGTAGATCACTAGTTCGCTAAGATTACAGCCATACGTAAGCTCCTCGACAAGCTGTATAATTTTCTGATATGCGCGGTTAGGTGCGATCTAGAGCCGTTTATTTGATGGACACAGCAGATACGCGCCGCACGAGATTGTCAAACAATGTGAAACGCACAAAGGCAGTTAAGCAGCAGTACAAACGTTCGCTAAATCAATACTTGATAACATGCTTTCCCTTGCCTGTCCGATGCCGAGAGTCAATCATATAATAAAAGTTCGAGATTATATTGCTCATATCGTTACTCACGTAATATTAAATTTTACAAAGATATTGACAGTCGTCTGATTTATTAGAAAAATCACTTTATAAAAGTAACTGTATACAGTTACAGTTATACAGTTTCTTTCTCTCTAAAAAGTAACTAGTTACAAGTTAGTCTGAAAAGTAACACGTTACAGCTATTTAAAAATTAAGGAATCGTTTTGCATTACTATTTTAACACCAAAATCTTATTTCTAACATTACTAAATTATTTCACTTATTAAACATTTGGGATTAAATCTATATTATTTACAATAAATTAATATATGTACACTGAGAAAAAAATATAGTTAATTTTAATAAATATTTAATTCAATACTGCCAACTAAACATTTACCTACAGTAAGTAAATATTTTGTTCAATAAAAAAAATGATTGTTAAATCAAATTAACATTTCTTGTATCAAATAAATATATCTTTATATTTAATAAATATTTAGTTGGCAGTTGGTTTATTCAACTAAATATTTATTAAAATTGACTATATTTTTTTTTCAGTGTACTTAGAAAAATATGAGATGAATATTAAAATACATTCACATATTAAAAATCTCCTTAATTTTTAATACAGATATTTACAGAATGATTAATTAATCATTATAAAGATAAAGATATATTCCAATCACAAGAAATAATCACTGATTGTTCACTGAGCATTTCGTTTTGGTTATTATGTTGATAAATAAGTTTCAAATATATAAAGTAATTATAAAAGTAATTATAAAAATAATTATTAAATTAGTTCCTAGTTAACAAAAAAATGTAGCTAAGTTACAATGATAGATGCAAAGAAAAGACCAGAGTTAAGTAACAATTACTGAAAAAAAAAAAATAACTCCATAGCTTTGTTACAAATATATCGAGTTACTTCTCAATTCTGAATTTTAGCTGTAAAGATCGCGAAAAAATTTTTAACAGAATAATAATACAAAATTTGAAATCGTCAGCGTGATGCATTTGTAACAGTTTCTTGCATGTGTCTATATCGAGGATTTTAGCTTGCTTGGAGCCACGATAAATTATTGGAAGATCAGAGAGGTACGAGATAGCGTTGAGGTCGACCGATTACATGTGATCGATGACTGACGCACCGGCGCGATTTAAATTTTACAAATGCACTTCGCTTTCACGAATGGAGAGTTTCAAATATTGTCGCACACGTAAATTAGTCAAATAATGTAAATGCCATGCTGTAGAAATATCTTATTATCGTAATGCAACAAACGTATCTATCATTCTCGTGTGACAGATACATCAGTATTGGATAAGCGATTGGAGAAATGGTCACGAGTGAATTTTTCACTAAACGGCAGAACGACTACATCTCATACGCTTATCCACTTGACAGTACGGAAATAAAAATCACAAATATGATCGTAAAACTGTAAAGTTGTCAGCACAAAATAACATTTAAAGATCAAGCATAATCGAATCACAAGAGTAAACGATGACGTTTGATGTTTTTAATTTTTTTGTATAATTTTAGTTTGCAGCTCTTTTCAGCGCGTAATATCGAGGAAGAACGAAAACAATATGAATGTGCATCTAGCACGAGTATCGCCTCGGGATTTCGGCATAACGTATCATGTATTTTCGAGGGAGAAATAAAAATAGATGGAGTGAATATGTCAAGATGTTTTTAATTTTCGTTTTTCCACGTCATTTATTGCTGCCTCGGTATCGCGCTGGTCGCGATTTCTTCCCGTCACCGCGATATCAACCGTGTCGCGTCATTAGACGATAGTAACGTGGTAACGTCATTAGGATGATATCGCGATGCGGGGAGTGAAGATAAAAAAAATACGCCGTCCGAATCGCTAATACGTTCTTGCTCTCGTTACTTTTTTTCTCCTGTAATAAAAGGCGCTGAAGTTCATGGATTCCATTATCTTCAGAAAGAAGACAATAAGAATCTGTCTACATTGCACGTTTTCGTTCTTCGTGCGTTCCCAACCAGGGAAAATTAATCATCTCCTAATATCAATGTCAACTTTATGAATTAGCCTCGCAGGCCTTCGTCCAACTGTCTTTTTTTCATGCAGATTTCTTACGACTGCACGCGATCGGAATTTTTATAGGGACATCCGAAGACACGATTATTAAAGCAGAAATTCCATTGTCGAACGTGCCTATTGTTCAGAAACGCGCATTCATAAGTACGCAAGAATATGTAGGCTCTATATTATACGAATGTAAAACTGATTTAGTGAGTGATATGAATAGTTCTGGAAATGATAGTTTTATTGAACAGTAATGCAAATTGTAATCTTATTTCGCCAATTAATTGAAACAAAATAATAAACTAAATTAAGATTATATCTTTTTAAGTAAAACAATTATTTCTTAAATTAATAATAATAAAGTAGTACGAGTTAAACAATAACTTTTAATATTCAATAATAAACAGTATATACAAATATATGTTTCGACAACGATGTGAAAGTAAAAATAGAATTTGAATTATGACATAAATTAACGATTATTTGTAAAATATTACAATAAGTAGCATATGAAATTATTGAAAAAATTATTTCTTAAATAATCAACAAGTTTGGCGAATTAGTACTGTCCTTAGACCTTTCAATTTCCAATGGAATAATCACTGTTATCACTCTCCATTCATTATCCATTCTCACAGTGCATTAGCTAATAGCATAACAGGATGTCTGTCGGATCAATACCTAATAATATTAATTGAAAAGTGGTAGAATCGTACTGATAGCGGTATTAGCTTGCATGCTCGAGATAGAATGCACTTTCGTTGCACCGTGTCTCACTTGACGAGGCAGCTTTCACCGTCAATGTGAACACCGACAAATCTCTCCTTTTCGAATTCTGTTCCCTCAAGCGCAGTTATATTATACTGAGTTAGATGTCCTTTTGTGCGGAACGTAATTGTTTTAGGAAACAGCGGGAAACGCATACTCGTGGAATATAACGGCGCGGAAAAAGAAAGGGATATAGACGGTGAGGGAAGCCAGAGGTCAACAATGCAATCTGTGGTTGGTACTCCCGGATAGTGTGGCCCTTTGATCTTCCAAGTCATTCTCATATATGACATGTACATATATGACATTGCTCTGGCGAAAAACAAGTAACGTGCCCCAAAGATAAATACATGGTTAGAAATAATGAAGCATCTCTGTGCTAAGGAAAATTGCATTTGAGTTGTGTAACTGAAACTGTCAGATCAAAATGCAATGATCCAAAAACGTATAAAGTTCAGATCTCGTGGAGTTACACTTTATATTATACTATTAAATATGAAAGGATCAAATTTAACAATCAATTTCTTGAATTAAATAACATTTTAATATTATTAAATTCCAAGTGTATTAAAATATATTATTATTTTAATATAAAATGTATGGTTAAAAAAAACAATCACATTTGATTAATTCATTTCTATTGCGGTTGAATAATTGGTTAGTTTTAAATTGAACAACGTTTATATTAATTCGAGCACTTAACAAATCAGAAATTTGAATTAAATTCAATACATTGCTTGAGTTAAATTTGTTAACTCCATTATTTTAGTTAAAAATTAACGATACATTATATATAAGAACGATGGCGACCTTATAGGAATAATAAGCCAAATTAGGTAAATAGGTCACACTATTTTAACAGAGTAAGCAAGTAATAGTCAATAAATTTAAATCTTGATGCAACAATCTTAAGAAAATATTCTCATATTTATAACAATGCCTTTCGCGTATTTGTTGAAGGAAAATTGAATCCGCTGTTCAATTTTTCGACATTTTCGTCCAGCTACAAATATAGAATTCTTCTAGTGCATACAAAAATATATAAAGCAGAGATAAATTGAAATTAAATGCCTTTACACAGTATAATCATATGAATGTTTCATTTTTGGAACTCTATTGTTAGAGTGTTATAAATTCCAATTTTGTAAATTCCGAACGACTATTGGATTTGAGACTCGTAATGCGTTTTAGCGCAATAAATTCGCGATGGTGAGTGTTATGGCTGAATGCGAAATCAATGAAAAAAAAAACTTTTCAAAGACCAGAGTATTTCTGTTACAAATATGAGTGATGCATTTATTCCGACGCAAGTTGACATTGAAATATGTTAATACATATATCTCTTCTGTGCCGCCTGATTTAATTTGTCGATTATCAAATTATTAATTTATTAAACTTGGACACGCGTTCAATAATTTATTGAGTTCATTGGAAGAGTTCAGCACCCCATAAATTTTATCATAATATTTAATTACAATCTGAGAGAAAAAGGAAGAGAGAAAGAGAGAGAGAGAGAGAGAGAGAGAGAGAGAGAGAGAGAGAAAGAGAGAGAGAGGAAGAGAAACAAAATAAAAGAAAAGCAGTTTATCCTTATTATAGCAAATATAAAGAGTTATAATACAGAATATGACTTCATAGTCGAAATTCATGACTCCAAGGCACCGGGAATTTCTAAAGATATGAAATACTAACCATGATAATATACCATACTAAATGTAACTTTATGCCAACAAGACAGTTTAGGAAACCGTAACATTTCCGGATAGTTCATTGTAAGTATTACGATAACTGTAAAGTTCTCATCGGAATAATAATCGTTTATTGACAGTTAATAAAATTACAATAACAAAATATTCGAATTAATGACGATATCATAGTAACATAAATTCGACATTTGTCTAGAATGCGCAATAATAAAACCAATGACATTACGACGTGGCGCTTAGAACGCAAAGAAAATACGCAGCGAGTAAATAAAATGATATTGATTTTGTAGAACGTGTTGTTGCAATTGGGCACTGAAAATACAAAACATTTCCATAGAAAAAAAAAACAGAGGTTCTCTTGGAATTTACGAATGCAAATTGAAAGACGAAATCACGCAATAGTATTTTCTGGCGTAACATTAAAATGGAAGGAAAATGGAAGGAAACGTTATTTGCAATTAGCTCTGACGCGAATGAGAAAAAATATTTGCTTTTAAAGGCAAATAATCTTAATTTTTTAATGATTCGATGTCGAGACAGTTCAAATTTTTTAAATATTATTTTAAAAACGCTACGATTTAATATCTGTACGTTATCTTCTTCTGAGCTAATAGATAAACGAGAAGACATTTCTAAAAAATAATAAATAATTAGAAATAATTGAGCAATTTCCCAGAGGCGAAAATATAATTATATTGTCAGTATGCTGTTTTATAAAATTAAATAGCGTTATATAACGAGGAATGAAACTCAAACGCCGCGTGTCTTAAGTACAGTCTTTAGCCACGGAGCGAAATAAAAGATCGACAATCGGATTCTGTGGTAAAAGTGTTCCGAAAGGACAATTATGAAATATGCAGCAACGAGCTTATCTTCATCGTCGAAAAGACTAGTAGAAACTTTCCAGCAGTTAAGGAACGATCCAAGAAAATGGGCCACGACTGTCACGATCGCTGACAATCTAGTGATTCTCGTGAAGTCGCCAAAAATATCAGTAAACTTGAAGCTGAGACACAAACGCATTTATTCCTCGAGAAAACGTCAACTTCGATTTCAACAAAATATATCGCTCAGGCGGAAATAGAGTGCGACAATGTTGAATTTTTTAAGTCATGTAATAATTAAAAATGGAGAACCACAAACCTGGAAAATAATAAAAATATAGTGGAGTAAAAAGTTTGAAAAGGAAAATAAACCTTCAAAAAAACTAAGAAGTTATTTCTTCGCAACTTCCAATGTCTCCACAACAAATTGCATTCTTAGCAGGCATAGTGTAATGATGTATCTTCATCTCTACTTCACCTCTTCTTGGTATACTGTGGAAACTATATATATGGAACTATATATATGCAAAATGGGTCAAAATGCTATTTCATAGCACGCGCCGTTTTCTATGAACATCTCGTAATTATCGCTATTAAAAGGCATCATTCCGTAAACAATTTCTAGATAAAACGAACTAGAATTTCGTATCTGAGCGGATAGAATTTTGTTCGAGTGACTGCCCTCAAATTATCTCGCGTGCAGACGAATTATCTCTCGTGAAAATAATCTGATTTGTCTATAATCATTAATCGATAACGTTCGTCGGAAGGATTTAAATGTATATCTATTATTACACGTGAGAAATTTGCAACCTCGACCGTAAGCTTCCAGACTATCGTGTACATGTATCTTGAGTTCGAAGTAAGTCGGCCTCGGTAAGGAAGCTTTTTCAAAGGAGAGAGAGAGAGAGAAAGAGAGAGAGAGAGAGAGCAGATTAGAGCGATCGACTGGAGAGGATTGGGAGACTGCGCGAACAGGAGAAGATAAAGTTGGATGGCGATCAAGTGTTGAAAGGTTGAACAAGAGAGCAAGGCAGATCAGTTTCAAGACGAACCGATAAGAGAGAAAAAGATAGAGAGAGAGGGAGCCAAGAAGGTGGGTGAAGATAGGTGGATCGTCGAAGAAAAGACAGGGAGAAGAAAAGGAGGTGAAGAAGACAGAGCAGATACATCAATGAATGGAATAGGTGAAAAGAAGACAGAAAGTGCAATAGAAGTGGGAGGGAGTCAATGACTTGTGAACTTTTCACATCGAAATTGTAAATATTTAAAGCATGAGGTCAGAGAAGAGTGACAGACAATACAAAATTCAATTTTTTTTGTATGTTTTATTCGATGTGTCCTGGAATCGAAGGAAGGATTTTTGGATTGTTCGCGCTTCGAGAAAACAACGGAAGCCAGACATACTAGACGTAATGTCGCAGCTGACCGCTCACGACGTCGTCGTCAAATACCTGACGTAGCCAGAGACGAACGGCGTTTAACGTCGCGCGAAGTTTGCAACTCAATTTTCATAGTGACGCCTACATTCTCTCATCACTTTGTCGCGTCTTGATCGATAAATGCTCGTGAAGGCAACATAGACAATTCAGACACACACGTGTCCGCACTGCATCTTGATTTTCGCACAATTGCGACATTATGCCATGCTGTTTCTCGAAGCGGAACTGTGCATTCGTGTTCACGATAATTTCAACAGAAAAATTTCAACCATTCAAATAAAATCGTTCAATATTATGCAGCGGAATGTAACAACCGGCAGTAATTAGCGTTCCGCTGAAATCATATCGATTTGCTCCCGGGCTGGGTTGGTTACGCATTAATGAACACGAATCGAACGCTTAAATGTCACAATACCTCGAGAAACGCTATTGAATTTTAATTATTAGGTCGGCTTGAAAAGCGTGATGTACGCCGCATTTTTAGCGTGTCAAACGTAACATGATGCTATTTCACGACACTGCAAAATTTAGCAATCTACATATTACTTGTCGTGATATCACGATACTATATATCTACGCATTACTTTGTTGCCCCTCCTAGGATTTGCATGAAACATTAAAGATAAATCAAAATACATCAAAGCTAGCACGACAGGCCTCCGGACACGCACAACCAGGCTTCACCGGCTTTGGCGAATCCGAAAATGTGCCAACAAGTGTCTTTTGTCAACAAACATTATTGGAGAAGTCATGGTTATTGAAGAACATTACCAAATAATAAAAAAAAAGGAATAAGTATAAAATATTCAAGAACAAGCCGATATAAGTCCACACAAGATAACTGCGTATACATTTTTTTATTAATAAAACATAAATATATATGTTTCGACTTTTGGTATTGGGTTATCATCAGCATAGAACCAACAAATTAATAAATTAAGCACCGAGCGTTACATTTACAATCGATAGAGTATCAAAAAATATGCGCAATGTCAATCAGAAACGTGGATTAAAATTCCAATATAAAAGCCCAGAAATGAAAATCTTAAAAAAAAAACTTTTAGTATTTGGTGGATTAATTCGTCAGTCAGAAATTGAAAAAGCAGCTGAAATAAAGATGAGCTGAGTAAAATATTGCGCACGCTGTAACAGTGTGTGTGTGTAGTAGATAAAAGCTTATGATAAGCTTTTAACATCTTGTATTACACACATTATTATATCGTGCAATATTTGATAGTTCGCCTTTATTTTGGTTTCTTTTTTAATTTCTGACTCAAATTAAGTTTCTAGCAAATATATAAAGATTTTTATCTTGTATTGATCTACATCGGCTTGTTCTTGAACTTTATTTGATATGATTTTATTCTTTGAAACCTTTTTATCTTATATATTGCACAAAGATACGGTTTACATATTGTGCTGGTTATATCTCTAGAGAATCCACCGCTTTCCTGAGAACATTAAAGTCGATCAGGATGTCTAGCTATCTTACTAAGTGCTATTCTGTTCCAACTTGTCGCTATTCGTGTAATAGAGAGATCCCTCGTTCGAGCAAACTGGTTGATACGTAATTGAGATCAACGATGTGGAAAGACCAGGTGAATGGCGACAAAAGAAAACGACCGAAAAAGGAAAGGACCAAAGAGAACGTCAACAAGAATTCGTGCGAAAACGCGGTTATGTTCTACTCACAAATTACAATTTAACTCGCTTCGTGATTGGCGCTCCTAAGTTCGAGAAAATAGCATGTCGTAGACGTTTTTCCGACTTCGTAGAAAAGCTTTGAGTTTAAATGAAGGCGATCTTCTTCTTCGTTATTTGGTAGAAATAATAGCATTATCATTATGTCATGTTATAAGATGCTCGCCTGTTTTAAACTTAAGACTTGTTACGCAATTTGCGCATTATACGATTAAGATAAAACACAAGTAAAGTTCAGAATGAGATTATTAGCAGCTCATTAAAAGAGAGACGTAGATTGAATTAGTTCGCCGCTAATGATATATTTAATGTACAATTCGAGAAGTTACAAATTACATCATGAGAAACCAATGGCGGTGAGAATTACGCAATTCATTTACAATTGTGTTCTTCTCTAGAATTGCGTCATTATTCCTACATTTTTCTTAGAACAATAGATATATTGTACGAACGATATTCTTGTACGCGGACATTACGGCGCCTGCAGGCACAATGACAAATGTATGGAATTCTATTGTGAAAACCTATTGTAAACGCGCACGAGGCAATAATCGGCCGCGGTACACTTCGTTTTGTTCTCTCCTCCGGTTTTGTGATTGCGGGAAAAATGTTGGATAGGTGACATCGCGACGGCATGTATCGTACTTGTATCGCATGAACGCATGCCTGATAAAAGTCGCGGCGAGCCAAGTGGTACGTGTCACGTTACGTACTCGAAAGTGTTACGTTCGAATCCTCTTGTAATTGCACCGATGTTAAACCTTTTGACAAGTTATATCAAATGTCAACTATGACACATGCACACACACAC
>Ga0157364_1007022_pt1 | contig 11625 bp, 6 predicted proteins | sample AttsexASBM2_FD_111476 | JGI IMG/M metagenome (GOLD analysis project Ga0157364, IMG submission 111476) | Fungus gardens microbial communities from leaf cutter ant in Ribeirão Preto, State of São Paulo, Brazil - Atta sexdens ASBM2 | ecosystem: Host-associated > Fungi > Mycelium > Unclassified ...
CTCCCACGGGAACAGCAGTGTGGCGCGATTATACCGACCGCTCCACTTCGGAGGAGAGGGAAGGATTATACGGCTACGACGTAAAGAAGAAGGGTTAAAACACACCCCCCCCCTCTCTCTCTCTCTCTCTCTCTCTCTCTCGCTCACATCAAAATTGGAGTGCAAATGCAACTAAACGGGCGTAAAATATACCAGGTAATTGATCATAATTAGATGTTCATATAATTGCGCGGATGATTAGACATTATCTCGCATAATTGAAGTCATTAAATTTTCAAACTTCTGCGTATGGAATTATTATTGTATATATTATACTGCACTGAGAGAAAGGAATAGTTGCAATTATTATAATTTAATTATAATTTATAGTAATTTTTGAGACTATATTTATAGTTATTTTAATTATGTAAATATAATCAATTTTGCTATTAATAATAATCTCACACTGCTTGAAAATCTAGTTTTTTCTTAATATTTTTTAGTTATTTTTGCCATATAAATAGTAAGTAAATTTAGGGAATTAGTTATACTCATAATGATTAGAGTTGCATGTATTAAATAAATGTTTATTTTATTTACAATTTATATCACTATATTAATATTTAAAATTATCAATAGTTTATTGTAATTTTCTTATGTTTGAGACAACATCATATGGTTATTATTACGAACATTATTAACAGCAATAATAATCGTAAACATGAAGCTTGTTCTAACCATAATTATTTTACCAAGCAATTATAGTCACAAATACCAAACACTATTTTCTCAATATGGGTATATAATCTCTCACTGAGTATATAATCTCTAATCTGCCTTTACCTCGCCATTGTTATTCGCGATATCGTTAGTAAGAATACATCCACTTTATCGGAAACGTATTTCATAACGCCAGTACAAATACGACTCCCAACGACGTATTAACGCAGTACTATCGCACTTTTCATACTTCAAAGCGCCACCGAGCGTTATCGTCTCTCTCTGTTGTCGTCGCCGCGAGATAACACCCGCGCAAATTGCGTACCGACAGCGAAATTGCGGTGGTAACTGGCAAGGGCGATGGTCTCGCGACGATATATCGCCTTTGAACGCGCTCTCGTCTGCATTCTCCCTGGGAATGCAACGGACGGGACAGTACAGCGCAACGACACGATATTCGGAATACATTCGCGATCGACAGCTGGTTTCGATATCGCGTGTCCCCGTTGTACTACCCCCTTCTCCGTGTGTTACACACGTTGCCACCGTTGCGTTTCGCCTCTCCAGGCCCGGTCGGGCTGGATGCCGACACCTGGTCACTTCCTGACATATGGAACTCGCTCGCTCGCCATGTTGGTCTCCATCATCCGCCGGGAATCACTTCCTCCATGATTAATCTGATAAATTGCCCGCACAGCCCAGTCAAAACCGCCTGACTCCAGCAATTCCGTAATTGATTGCCGTCGGACAGGCGCGTGGACGTTCGCTTTTGTTTGCACTCGCCATCCATTGTATCTCGAGACGACCTGTGTGTGTGGTCGACCTCTGTGTTAAAATCGATAGAGTTCGCACGCTGTCAAGAAAATCGCCGTGTTACGATGCTCTAATCGTCGTCATCCGACTATGGCGTACGCTAATCGCTTCTGGCGAGTCAATCGAGGTCGGTTTTCAATGAGAACGAAGAATCGCTTCGGGGTTTCACATTCATCTTGTACGCACTCAGTTTAAATATCACATTTCAATAATTATTAACAAAGCCTTAAATCAAGCTTGTAATAAGAAATTTCTATTTACTAAGATAATAAGATATTGATATTTGAAAACTTGATATCAAAAGTTGATATCAAATTATGTTATAGCTATTTTACCATCTAAAAAAAATTTGCTGCAGCAGCAAATCTTTTTTTTCAGTGCAGTAAATAAATTAATATTTTCTATTGTTTACATTATTGCCTCATGTTTTTTTGCATCATAACTATAAGCAGTTGCAAATCCAAATTGATTTGCTTATTGTTTAAGTCTTACTGTTTAAATTATTTTGTGTGTCATAGATTTTAAAAGACTGTCTACAAGTAATATTATATTATACAGTAAAAAAATGATCAATCAATTATTTTTCTCATATTTGACTGTAATTGGTTGATTACTAGCTTAGGTTTATAGCCTACTGTACTATATATTTCTTCCATGTAGATGGTTAAAGTTGTCACAGTAGAAATCGCGAGACAATAATGTAAGCAAATTCAAAATATTGGTTTACTCACTACTTATGTCTTATACTGCTTAAATTTTTTATGTGCTATGGACTTTATTCTCGTCTGCTGTCAATCAAAGATTGACGCAATAGAGGGAGAATTGTCTTATTTTTATACCAATGTAAATCATCTTTAATTTTAACTCAATTTACTTTTTCGAGTTCCTAAGAATTAGAAAACGATAAAGAGTAAATTAAACGAACCTAAATTAATTAATCTACATTGGCAGAAACAGGCTTCCTTAAGATCAATCAGTTATCTTAATTCTCATGATCATGAATATGGCATAACAGTTTTAATTAGCTGCAACCAATTTTTGGTTGCGTTAACCTATGTTAGTATAGGATTTCGATAGGCTAACGCAACTAAAAAATTGCTGCAACCAATTAAAAATGTTATGCCATATTCAGTTAATTTTTTCTTTCACTGTACTTATTTCTTAATATCAAAGTATAGACTTTTGCATAACGCATAGTGCATGAGCGAATTAATCAATCAATCAATCAGAATCTTTCTTTTCTTCCCATTTCATGAAAAAGAAGAATTTTGATTGGTTGATTCACTTATGCATTATATATAATATTACGCAAAAGTCTATGCTGCGGCGTTTAAGATCGGAGCACAGATTTTTGCATAACGCATAATAAATAAAACATGAAAGAATTGACCAATCAAAGTTTTTCTTTCCGTGAAGGATTCTGATTGGTTAATTTTCCTGTTTCGGTCTTCATTGTCTACGTTTTTTTGTATCATAATTTTTATATTCTCTACTATGATTTATCGATTCACTTGCTGTTTATGTCTTACTTTCTTACTTCTTTTTCTTCGTTTCACTGACTTTAAAAGCAATTGTGTTACAACTCCATTTCAAGCAGCTAAAAAATATCAGTCACTTACAATCGTGATTTACGTAATTGTAAGTAATCCGATTATTTGTCAATCACGTCGCTAAGCATTTTCACCGGTTAGTCGGTACACAATTGAGTCGAATAGCGTCTTCTGAATAATGCATCTCGCCGAGGGCGTTTATCGAGACCGGGGCGGTGCGGAGGGAGTCTGTTGAAAGTGCAGTCGCGATAAAGTAATTTGCAACAGGCTCGTTTATCAGCGGGGGCTGCGAAGATACCGGGTCGCAAGCCGATCATAGGCTACTATACGGATGCGGGTCGCAATCGTGTCACCTGCGATCCCGTTCCCCGACGCGAAACGTTATGTCGCGTTTTGACACGTAATCATCCGTCACTTTGTCTTCTCCATTTCTCTATCTCTCTCTCTCTCTCTCTCTCCCCTTTCGCGTCCCCGGAGCCGTCCTTCTCCTGCCACACGCTTCACGCATGTATCGGAGTTTGCACAACGATACCCTGGCCATTATTACACATTAATGTTGACGTACAAGGTAATACTCGCGTGTTGCACCCGATATTTCGGTAATTAGTCTGCCTGCTCGTCGGCTAATCACGGGAATGCCGCGTGCATGTGCCGCACGGGTGTTCGTGTCTGCAATCGCGATAATGCAATCCGTTGAGCGAACGTGCGTAAGCAGTACTTGTCGGACTTGAGATGCAAATAATAGGAAATAATCTACGCTTAATCAGCCGGCGTTCTTTCGGTGCACGCGCGCGTTAAGAGAGTTATTTTCCGGCGCCCCGCAGTTATACTCCGCGCTCGATTCAAGCTTCTAGCCTACGATCGAGACTTTAATCTATATAATTTAGCGATATCGTAATAACTGATTGAAGCACGTTATATATCGCTCGTAATAATACGTTTCTTCGCGATTTGGGTAAAAAAAAACTGTTTATCAATCGGATAATGATCGTCCTTATTCCGGCGTCGCGTCGGAAAATTACCGTAGCGTTTATCGCCTGTATCGTATCGCAACGATAAAATCACCGTGTCGAGTAAGTTGCACGTTGGCGCTTAATCGACACGCTAATAACTATGGCCGATAATCTTGATTGGTTTTAAACAGAGGATAACGTGGCTGAATGATGGCTGAGTGGGCCGCGAAAGACCACAATAATAATAATAATAATAATAATAATAATCGATAACTCGATCGCAGTCGCGTTCTCGATAAAATTGATTATAAATTCGCTTAATCGATAAAAGACCACGTTTTAATTTTAATAGACGTCTGACGCGTGACGTTGGAACGTCGCTCTCTATTTCCATTAATTTTCTGAGTATTTAAGAGCGAACGGCGTCTTTATTGAATTTCTTGGGAATATTACAAATTCTTGCTTTTACCATCACAGATGCGTCAATAATAATATTAGAAAAGTTCTGAAGACATGTGGAAGTTAAAAGTAGATTAGAATTTATCTTATAAAAAACATAAAGTCAATTCTTCTTCTACTCTGTAAAAGTGAATCAGTGTATTATCACTGACTTCAGTGCTATAATTATACTTATAATATCTTATAATATTAGCTGTAATATCAGCGAATATTTACTGATTTACATCAATTATAAGTGTAGCACTGAAGTCAGTGATAATACACTGATAACATCATTTTTAGAGAGTACAAAATGAATAGATTCTACTTTTAAGAAAATGTATACCAAGTTGAGTTATATGATTTTTTTTTTATCGAGATAATCTATCTTTTATAAAGACCGTTTGTTTTACAATTCTTCTAAGAAACTCTAAGAACTCTCTGGGGATGCAGAAAGAAATCCGTGCGTGCGTGTGCTCCCAGTCGAATATCACATTTGCAAGTTTCATGAATCTTGCATGGGCTTGCGTAAATATGCATAAATATGCATACCACTGTGTACCTAATGGTCTAAGTCTCGGCAATGTATTACAAGATTCGATTACTTAGTTGTTAGCGGCAAATAGACAAGGGTTGACCCTGATCCTCTGTGTCAAGTTTGCTCGCGTGGAATCGATTGTTTGCGAAGGGTATATCCCGCCATTCTGCAGACATCATCACGCAGCCTTTAAGTCTGAAAATTGCCGCGGTAGATTGCGCGTTTCGCAAGAATTATTACGAGCGAAAGAGAAAATAGCTTGCGGAAATCATTAAGCAATGGGGAAACACTTTTCCACACTTTGAAATACTTAATGTAACACTTCTGAAATTGCCTTCTTTTTTTTTACTTGTGTTATAACTTACCATACATAAAAATTTGTAAGTCAAACAATTTTAATAAATGCAGATGTTTTAACCTTCGGTTTAGTAATACTTGACTAAATTAATTAAATAGCAATTTCGTAAACCATTTTTGATTTTTTAATATAAAAAATGCGGAACTTTTTTTTATTTTTATAAGGAACTGTAGAATTATAAAAAAAAAACTATGAAAAAATGCTATTAGAACTGTCATTATTTTTTTTATATTAATAGAATATTGTTCCAATTTCATATATATCCTTCATCTACAATATTATATTGATTTTTCGTATAGCTTTATTGGGATTTTTTTATTTACTTCTGTGAAATCGCTATTCTTTTGTATAGTATTATTAAAAGTACGATTAAAAATTTATAAGATATAAAAAATGATTTTCTCACTTTCTTCCTAGTGTATAGAAATTATATTAAATTCTACAAAGCTGTAACCTTAATTAAACTTAGAGAGACCTTTTACTTCCGAGCGAGTCGAATTGGCATTTTCTTCTTCGAGGTGTGCATTTCATGCCTTTAAATTTTCGAGTTCTTTTCCTTCACGCCATTATGTGCAGCGAGTCTGTCGAGCGAGAGAAGAAGTCAGGCACGCACGAGACCTCATCCAGTCTTCTTGCGTTGTCGTGGCGCTGTCTAGGAGCGTCCTCGAAGCGACTGAAATCTGTCTGCTCTTTCTTCAACGTGGCGGGAGAGCAAGCAGGTAAAAGAGACGCCGGAAGCCGACGAGAAAGGGGAAAATCGCTGTCGAAAAATCAAGGTACGGTAAGCGCGCCGCGACGTTCGCAATTTCCTGGCCATGGGGGAAACGTCGCGTCGACGGAGTCGCGTCTACCTATCTATCTGCCTGCTTGCTTGCTTGCTTGCTTGCCTGCCTGCCTGCCTGCCTTAAACAGCCACGCCTCGATTCGCATGTCACAAAGAGCGTATCCGCGTACCATGGCCCCTTAAGGCGGCGGAAAAGTTGGACGAGGTAGCGCGGGAGTAAAGGAGGTTGAAAGCGAGCGAAGATGAGAGCGAGCACCAGACGAGAGTGAACAAGCAGAGCGAGCGAATAAGCAATCGAGCAAGCGCGAGAAACGGATAAAGGCCCATTTAAACAAAACGATCTTTAGAGATTCTGCAACTGGGCTTTTTCGAAGAGAGATCTTTTCAGAAAGGGAAAGTCGCGTGAGCCGAGATGAGTGTGATCATTTCCATAACATAGGAAAGAGTACGACGCCGCATTTATCTTTTGAAATTTCCCTTGTTAAGTGGACAGCATTCATATAAAGGGAACTGAACGCCAGTTTTAATTATCTTGCAGAATTCAATATCGGAGCTACAACGATGCGAAATTATATTTGATTTTCAATCCTTTTCACTTGGATGAATCTCGTATTTTATTGAAATGAAGTTATGAAATCCGCGTTGCGAAAAATGTGATTGAAAATATCTCCATTAAATATATTTCATTTCCATATTACCAGAGTAGTTTGATACAAAACCGATCAAATAGAAAAATACACTGAGAGAAATGTATTTGTGACAATAATATATAGTAAAATAATTATTAGGATCTCCATTTTTATGATTATTACTGTTATAATGTTAATAATAATAACAACCATATCTGATAATTCTCTCAAATATAAAAAAATTATATTATATTGTACTATATAAATTATAATAATTATAAATATTAATTAATATAAATGAAATGTCAAAACATAAATTATAAATAAAATAAATATTTTTATTTTGTAAATGCAACCGTAATTATAGTGAATATAATTATTTTCTTAAATTTACTCACTGTTTATGTGGTAATATAACACTTAAATAATGTAATTAAAATATAATAATAATTAAAATAATAATTAAAAAATGTCAAAATGTATGTGACTATTATTAATAGCAATCGATTATACATTTGCTTGGTTAAAACAACTATAAGTGTATAATTGTTCCAAAAAATAATTTCCGTGGGTTTGATAAGTTAGTGTTTTATTCTGTCAAAATTCGACTTATTTTATATATTCCTTTTAAAAAAAATCACTTCTCAAACAGCTCACATATAATTGTAATTTTTTTCTCTCAATGTATATTTTGAATCTAGCTTTTATTGTATTAGCATACCTTTCAGGATCTATTCAACTACTTTATACAAAAATCTTTAGAGATAAAAAATGTTTAATTGATTATAAAATGTGTATAGCGTGTATATTCTGACAGCATATTATTCTTATCACTACATCGCAACAAAATCACATGCAGATTTTTGCATATCACGTGCAGGTCGCTGGTATATAATAACCTTTGAAAATCGTTAGGTCTAAACAGGCCTTAAGCCGAAGAGTGAAGAAATATGGCGAAGGAAGAAGGGATACAGCTGTATAGAGAGATCCGAAGGTAATACACGCTCGATTGCTAGTGTGCCACGGCGTGGCGTAGGAAAGGTTCAAAGTGCCTTGGGGGCACATGGGCGAAAGAAAGGAAGAAACGCGCAAGAGGGGTACCTGGATACCAGTCGAGTTCATGGGCGATGTAGGAGGCGAGGGTGAGATAGAGGCAGTGAGGCACAAACCGGCCCAGGACTGGATGATTCTCCGATATCACGTATTACGTATCACGGTGCCGATACTTGCCTGTGTGCGTGTGTATTTAACTTTGTGTACGTGCACAGAGACAGCCATAACATACCGCTCTTGGTATTTTCTTTTCTCCCTTTTTTTTCTCTCTTTCTTTCCTTCCCCGGTCCTTCGTTTCTCTCCATTCTCGTCCTTCTTTCTCTCACTCCTCGTGTCCTCCCAGTTCCCACCACTCACCATCTCGCGGAAGGCCAACTCGTCTTCTTTTTGCCGCGAGAACTCGAGTCTCTCTTTCTCGCGCGCATACTCCAGAGGCAGATCGTTTGCAGTTCGTTGCGTACTTAAATACAGACACGCGGTACACTCTCTGGAGCGTATATTGCATACGGTGGCCAGTCTTAAAGATGGGGAAGCCCATCGTGAAGTAACGACTTCTCTATCTTTCTCTATTTTATTGACTGTGTAACGACACCGGCTGTGCAATCGAGCAACGAGCGATCGTTATCTTGTTACTCGTTTGCCATTTATCTGGCGGTACAATACGTAGCTGGGCTTCTTTTTCATAGCAGAAAATATAGAGAGAATGTATGATCAAATTGATTATTTTTATTGTAATTCGAAAATTCTTATTTTTAATAACAAAAAATATTTGTTAGCATTATCACAATTGATAAAAACATTTTATTAAACTTTATCGATTGGGCTAGATTAGAATCTTTTTAATATTAGAAGTATTTTTTTCAATATATATTTAGTGATAAAAGAAAATCTTTTTAACATTTTTAATATTTTTAGACTGAAGTCTTTTCAGAAACTTACGTTATTAATAGGGGAGAGTTAAGAACTAAAATTAGAATATCACATATACAAAAGAACATTATATATTACGTAGATTCTATTATTCCAAGAAAAGAAGAATTATTTCTAGATATCCAATAGAAATCAATATTTTAATTAATATTAAAAAAAAAATACTTGTTTTATATTATTTTGAAAAAGATCGGTCAAAGTCAGCAACTTGGATTTTTGCCAAACACGTATTGATTAAAACGAAACTATTTCAGTTCAAGTTTTAGCGAATGAGCGCTCCTTCGCGGATGAAACCGATATTTTGGGTCGAAATAGCGGTCTGTGGTACCGCTATGGTCTTTAAAGCTGCAGTATCGAGTGCCGGGGAGGACGCGTATAAACGTGTACGGTGTCGGGATCAGATATTTGCACGCGTGTGTATCGGCGAATGCACGCACGGATACCGTACCGTTTGGTTGAGTGCTTCGCATGGGTGTGGTGCAGTGAACCGCGGAATCCCAGTAGGACGGGTCAGTGACAATTTTTGCGGATAATATACGCAAAGAGAGAGAGAAGGAAGGGTGAGAGGGAGAGAAGAAGAGAGGATCGTATTTCTCGCGCGCGCGTTACTGAAACGTTACATGGAAACGAACGAAGGATATCTCGGTGCGTTTCTTGCCGGCGTGCGTGTCTCTCTCTCTCTCTCTCTCTCTCTCTCAATCTCCCTTATTCCGTTTCGCCTACAGTCGAGTGCCTTTATTGCGTTCCTTGGTCCTTCCGCCACCTTCCGCCCCGCCTCGTCGCGTGTTTAATGCGTTTTCGCGAAATTAACTCCTCACCATCGTCGCGTTGTCAGGAATACCGGAGTACTGTCTCTCGCATACGTTGAACTTTATCGTACTTGCACGACTATTTGCAGTGGATTTTACACAAATGTTCTTGGAATTTTTTTACGTGTGTGCAACTTTATGCATATGCAATTAGATATAGTAGTAGACTATACACATGCAAAGATATATTTTATGCTGAATATTACATAGAATACATCATTTTAATTTTAAGATCTTTCGCACTGTTCTATTTTATTTCTACTATGTTATATTTTTCTATTACGATATTATATTTTTTATTACGATATTATATTTTTTGCAAGAAATAAATGAAAAAACATATTTTATGCTGGATGTCATAGAATACAGTTTTAATTTTAAGATCTCTCACACTATCCATTTTTTTTTAAATAATTCTATTACTATCATATTTCTATTCTATTACTATATTATATTTTTTTCATGCAAGAGATAGAAGATAGATAGAAGATAGATAGAAGAAGGTAAAAATTCTTCGGCAGAATATCCTTCGAATCCAATTACTTTCTACTTCCAATCTCTGTAATAAGGTATTCACTTTTAACGAAGAGTTTGCATTTTATTTGGTGAAATACACAGGAGAGGGATTCGGTGGTACTTCACTTTTTCTTTGTTTGCCCTTTTATCTTGCCTAGTGGTGAACGATAGCAAGTGATAGCACTCTCGAGCGCCGCAAACGTTTCGTCGAAAGTACCTTCAGATTGATGAAAACTAAGGGCGCGCGCGAGGGGCGGATGAAAGCGAGGGGATGGACATTTGTGCGCGTTTGCTGTTTATCGAAGGGAATTGTGGTGGCTTTCACGTGCGCGCTCGTCGTCCGAAACGGTCGAACGCACTCCGAAAGGGAAGCGGCTCGAACCGTCGAGAATAATCCGCCTCGGCGAACAAAGTGTCGAGGTCGGACGTGGGAGACACGTGCGACCAGACTACGATGCAGTTTATCCGACTGCACTTTGCTGGAAGACGAGACTTAAGTACATCAAGAAGAGAGAGAGAGAGAGAGAGAGGGAAGGGGGGAGAAAAAGAGAAAGCAGAGAGAAAGAGATACTTATCGAAAAATCGAGTGTATCGTCTAAATAATAATCTCTCGTCTGTATTACGAAAAATAAATCGGATTTTAAAAGAAAGAATTTTAAAATTGCAGTTTTCCGAAGATACAGTTTAATAAAATAGCAGTTAAGACCTGTTTCTGTAGTCACATATCCGCTGAGAAGTTCGATTGAAATCAGTCTCGAGACGCTAAAATGTCTTAATAGATAGATCTTGAAAGTCAATTAAATATTCTTCACGTGACGTGATGTCTAAAACTATGATTTCTCTTCGGGTGAAATTAGTTTCGCGTAAGTTTTGTTTTTCGTGGTTCAATAATTAATTTTTAATAAAGGATTACAAATTTGAAAAGAATTTTGTTAGACTATCAAATAATTATTATATGATATGGACGTTCAAATTTGTTAGAATGTTAAAACTTTTTTACTTCATCGTTCATTATGCTTGAATCTTTTACATAATTATTTTTATGGTCCAATAAAATTTCTGTATCTACTTAAAGTTTTAGACAAAACAAAATCCAGATTCCGTTCTTTTTGTATAGTTTCTAAGTTTCGTATTAATTAATATTGTAGAGAATCCGCTCAAACTAATTTATCAATGTGACTCTTGTTATTGATATTCATTGCTCTTGATTTTTTCTTTAGATTTTTTTGCATGTAGATGCAATCATGTTAATATTAATAAATTAATTTCTTTTAATTACATGCAAATGTTATCAATATCTGTTTAATTTTTGTTATCGAGAATAAATTTAATTTTTTTATTTTAATTGCAAAAATATAACGTGAATGTTATATGTTGCGTTTAACAAAACTTTGCAACTGCTTTAATATAATTGACCTTTTTATTATCTCATTGAATTTAAATGTATAAATCAGTTATATAAAAATATCTTACAACAATTGTGAAGTTACGTTTTCTCTACTGAATGCAATCAGTGATGTGCGCTGTGTATTTATGTGAAGTCGACGCGCCATCA
>Ga0157364_1007023_pt1 | contig 11625 bp, 5 predicted proteins | sample AttsexASBM2_FD_111476 | JGI IMG/M metagenome (GOLD analysis project Ga0157364, IMG submission 111476) | Fungus gardens microbial communities from leaf cutter ant in Ribeirão Preto, State of São Paulo, Brazil - Atta sexdens ASBM2 | ecosystem: Host-associated > Fungi > Mycelium > Unclassified ...
ATATAAATATATTGTTATAAATAATTAAGTTTCTATAAATAAATTGAATTCAATTATAGGAAAATGTAAGTATGATATAACATTCTTAATGTGGATTAATAGATCATATGAATCTGAATCTCCACAACTGAGTTGAATATTATTGGAGAAAATCAGCCTTATCTAATGTTGCAACTTCAAAATAATTTATTACAATTAATGAGATGACAATTTTTGAATCTACGACTGAAAATTTAGATGACAACTCTAATTTTATAAAGTAATCAAACAAGCTAAAGCAAAACAATTAGATAATCAGTCGAAACACTATTAGACATAAAGAAAAGCAGTTTATACAATATCAGTAAAAAAGAACAGTTTATACATTATCAACTTATCAGTTAATGTTTAACTTTTATACTAAAAAATATTCATTGCCAATCGATAATTTCATATAACATTTGCAAAAGAAAAAATGTTTGAAAATTAAAAAAGCGAGTTATTTCTAAAACAAATTCTATTAATTTAAGATTACAAACATTTAAAACATGGCATTTACACATTGAAAATATGATTTTTTTTTAATTATGAAATATAATTTTAAAATAATTTTAGATGTAGAATAATTTTACAAATTCCCAAAATACCTTTATGTATTTGACATTCAATGTTTTAGCTTACATTTTAGGTTTTGTTAGATATTTTTACATGAACATGATTAATATTTTTATAATTGTTATAATTAAAGAACATAAAAAACATGTTTTATATAATATATCGAAATGATCTTTACAACAAAAATAATTTTCCTTTATTTTAACATAATGTGCACTTTTAAACCATTTTTTTCTCACATTTTCAGCTTAAGGCACATAAAAGAACAATTTTTCTGATGTTTTAGTTATTGTGCTTTTACACAACAAAGGTATAAAACACATTTTGTACGTATTTCCATTGTTCATTTTTAAAATAAATTAATTTCTTACTAAATAATTGTGGTTTCGTTGTTGTGATGTCATAGCACGTTTGAGAAGGCTCGGTCTGGACCGTCTTCGGCATTTTAAATAATGCAATCCTTTATTATTTATTTTTTTTTGCACAATTTGTGTTAAAAAAATTATTGAAAAATTGCATTTAAAAATATATATAAATTATGAAATCCAATATTTTTCAAAAATTATACCAACTCCCTATTGCAAAAATCGCAGCAAAAGAGGCTAAAGTTTTGAATAATCGTCAAGGAGCCAAAATGGCGGCAATTCGCGGTATTTTGTTAATCTAATGACTTTATGATCTGTTCTTTAGTCGCACAGCATAGGGTACATTCTGTAACACAGTACATGCACTGACGAAATATTATATATATTATATATATTAAATATTATTATATATATTAAAGACTGACGGGAGTTCACGTCCTTAAGAACATTGAAATGATTAATATCCGTATTCATAGTTCTTCCTTGAGGAATGAGGATTCCTTGTTCTTCATTTCACGTTACATAAACTTTCCTTGATCAAATAAGAAATCTTATTAGCTTTCTTTTCTCAAGAGAGATTACGAGTTTCCTTGAGGTGCAATTTTCATGACCAAGCAAATCTCTAAATTTATTTTGTCACATCGGTCTTTTTATTTTCGATAGCTTTTAATTTAGATTTGTTGTATCGATAATTATTTTCTATAGTTTTGTTTTTTTCGGAAATAAACTGTACCAAAAACATTTTCTCCTTCGTATAATAAGCATTATGGCGAATTCGACTTGAAGCATATTAAAGCCGTTGTACACACTGATTCAATTTTAGTATAAAAATAAAATGCAAATATCTCGAATTATGAAATACATATTTTACCTAATAGTGGAATAATATGTATTGAATATTTCACGATTTAATCGATTTTTATGTTTATTTATAAACATATATTTACGGTTTTATGTACAGCAGTTTCAATGTGCATCAGTGCGCACTTAGTGTGTCCAATCAAATTCGCTTGGTTTTATTTTTGTCCATTATTGTTGCAAAATACTTAATTACGATTTTATTTCAATCAATGCCTTTATAATCTTTATAATTCACGATATTAGGTTTGCATATATTATATATTATGACATACTGCCTTTAGTAGGTTAAAATCCCTAAAATATTCCTTCCTTCGAGAAGGCAGACTTGAAAGCAGTTTCCCAGTCAGAAATAATAATGGAATCGATATTGATTCGACATCGATTTCATTATCATTTCTGGATTGTGACACAAGGAGGTCTTGAAGATCGAGGAATCCTTCATGGAGGCTTCTTAAAATAATCCTTAAAATCCTTAAAATAAGGAAGAACTAAATGAATACGGGTGTTAGAATTAAAAACTGATGATATTGTATTACTTTTTCGATTTATCAGTTTAGTAGACGTATTTATGCATTTATAGAACTCAATAATATTTGATTTTTCTTTAAAATTGTAATTTCAGTGTATCGTCAAAGTTTAATTATCAACAGAGATGATAACTGCAGAGAAAAAAATTGTAATTTTTCTGTAATAGGATATTATAGTTTTACAAGTATGCATATTATTTATGGAATATTTATATAATAAAAAATCATGAATTTAATAATGCATGAGTCAATATTTATGTTAATAATAAGAAATTTATATCAATTGTCGATAATGTCAACGTTCTTCAATTACCTCCGAGCCCTCGGAACTTTTTTTATACTGCCAAAAATTTGATCAGGGTTTATGCTCTTTAATAGTATTTTGTCGGTGCTATAGGTAAGAACAGTAGTGATACCATGCGATACATTATGTCATCTTTGTTTAACATTGGCAAACAACAAAGATGTAATGATTCATTGTCATTTGTGTCGCTTGTTGGAAGGCACTCACTCTGCCAAAAATAAGGGCAACAGTTTTGCGCAATTTTCAACATGGCGCATCAATCAGTTTCCCTATTTCCTAAGATTCTATGCTCATTCCCTAAGATGCTTCGCTCTTATAAGTGCTCATGCGCAATTTTCAACATGGCACTATAGGACATAAAGATCAAAAGTGCCGACACAGAGTGAAACTACTGTTCTTATTTATTGTGACTATGATCGCTCATTGAGCACTCAGTAAGCTCTTGTATCTGTTTAATCTATATTATTAAATCTAACGGAATATGCTAATCAGATACAAGAGCTCACTAAGTGAATAGTTGTAGTACTGAGGCTGTTGTCAAAGTCTCGCTACAAATACTTTGAAGCATTTGATGAATCAATTAAAAGAAAGAATTTTATAAATTAATCAATTAAAAAACACTTCAAAGAACCATTAACTCTTGAGCGTGTGTTCAGAAGCACTATTCGCACTATGGACGCAAACGCCACCAATGCTGTTCGTGGAGCGATAGCGCCATTAGCGATTCTAGCGTAGCGTTGGTAGCGTTTAATCAAAGAGATATATTCGTCGAGGTTAAATTAATGTAAAGGATTCTGTTTTCAATCACCAAACTTTTCTCTATAATTTAAATTTTTAGAATTTTGCAACATATGTATTTGTAACGTAAATTTTTAATTTTTTTGTGAATAATAGAACGCAATCTCAATTGTAATTTCTATGATGGCTTGCCGTTAGACCGGAATAAACAATGTAAACTAGATCAAAAAATTAATAGTTACACTGAGTAAATTAATCAGAATCCTTTTAATTAAATCCTTTTAATTAAAAGAATCCTTGAGCATCCATTGCCAATTTGAGAAGAAGCATCTACATCTAATAAGGACTTAAGCATCTGCAGCGGAATACCCTGCCTCGCTACCGCAATAGTAATTTTTTTCTATACATGGAAATTAAAAATCGCCAGTAATAAGATACCTCTAATTTTCACATCAATAAAATCAAATACACAAGTCGAATTTCGTAGAAACTTTGAAAAATTAAAAATGATACACAAGCAAGAATTACATTCACCAGCCTAGTGGTAAGCCATCAATTGCAGAGATTGAAATTGAGATTGCATTCACTATGATAAAATTTGAAATTCATACGTTACATACATCCAAGAACTTCAATTCTTTCCCTCGGTTACTTTTTTAAAACTTCCAAATATTCAAATTATTTTGTCTTTATTCAGATTTATTTGTAAGCAAACATAAAGTTTAATTATGTTGTTAATCGCGCACAGACTATGAGCATTAATGTAAAGATGATTGTTTCTCAGTTTGTAAAAATTTCCGAGGGAAAGAATCGAAGTCCTTGGATGTACGTTTATTTTACAAAATTCTAAAGAGAGAAAAGTTTGGTGCCACTCAAGAACAGAATCTCCTCAAACATTAATCTAACCTTGACGAATATTAACTAGCAACGTTACGCTAGAGTCGTTCACGGATCTGTAAATGCTAAAGGCTTAAACACAATAGGCACAGGGAATAATGAGCCGTCCAATCAGAACTCTGGAGTATAAATTCGATATTATATCTCAGAGCTCTAATTGGACCGCTCGTTATTCCCTGTTGCCTATTGCCTATTATGTTTAAGCCTTAACGCTATCAATACACTACCTCGGAAGAAACAGTGTTGATAGCGCGCAATTGTGACGTAACACGCTACCATTAGTGGCCTAGTTTCCAACGAGGGTTTAATCCGGAATGTAAAAACCAATCGACTGTAGTTCTTACATTTTGATCCGGATTAAACTCTCGATAGAAACTAGGCACTGACGTCATGATCGTGTTTGTTAGCGCTATCTGCAAATCCAGTTTGTAGCGCTAAATAGCGCGAATAGTGTCTTCCTGAACGCATCATGAGTGCACCCATAAATCCTTACTGAAGATACAATTTTCATGTAAGGTTGTCTGTAGGGTTGCCAAGTCGAAAAATATAATTTCTGTAGAATTTGTAGTAAAATTTTCCGAGAAATTCTTGAAAAAAATGTGAGAAATTTTCGAGAAATTCCTGAAAAAATAAAAAAATTTTGTAAAATTTTAGAAAAAAAATCACAAAATTGGGTTGCGTTCGAAAACCTCCCCAAGATAGAATTCGCTTAAATCCGTTCGTAAATGTCATTTTGTCCCCATTCCCTGTTCCCAACAGTGTTGAAAACATGGGAAAAATTCCCAGAATATTTCTTCGTGCCTCACTTGGGAGTGCGGAAAAGATTATCTATCTTGCGCAGTGCATCAAATTACATAAATGCGATATATTTTTCAAGCGTATTCACGTGTACAATACAATGAATAAAATAATTAAAGTAAATTATCATACTGCGTTGTGGAAAATGTGGAAAAAACGGATTTTTGACATGAAAAAAGAAAAAGTTCTTCTACAAGACAAAACAAATAAATGCAATTATTTAAATTGTTTAATTCCTTTTATTAACGCATGTATTTTTATTTACACGTTAATTATTTTGACATAATTTATGTCTGTAGTTTTAGTCTGTTTTAGTCTGTTTATTTACTATTAACTTTTTTGGAATATATATGCAAATATGTATGTAAATGAAAATATTTTATATATTATTAAGATTATATTATATCATCGCTATCAGCTTTCTCCTCAGTCTTTACCCTAAGGCATTATAAACATGAATATTCATATATCATTTTTACTCCTTTCTCCACTTCTTGCTCTGTTCCCACTTCGCCACTGAGCTGAGAAGGTTACGGTTGTTATAGATTGTAGCTTCTAAGCTGTTGGAAACTAAGCTTTGTAGTTTCGTATTTATGTATTTCCACTTATGATATTTCGAACCATAAAATTTTTACCATAAGACTAATAGATAAAAAGAAGGATATAAAAAAATTGAAATATTATATATTAATTAAAGCAAAAAATTTATAAAATGCCTTGTTGCGTTGTAGTAAACTGTATCAATAGATCAGAAAAAAGTATTCGATTATTTAAATTTCCTGCGGATAATATTTGTTGACAACTTGCTGTATTGCTGTAAAATAAATACATGACTTGTGAATAAACATCACTACACTTCCTCGCAGATGAGAAATTTCAATCCTTTTCTTCAAATTGACATATCTTACCTAGAAATAACTTGAACACCAGACACTCTTCAGGTCCTGCACTAATATTACGATAGATATTCAATTGAATCTGAGAGCAAAAACGGAATGAAAGGACAAAATTTGAAACAGCAATACAAATCATAACCTGTAATGACTATAACCCGTCACAGCTTAGTGGAGACAGAGCAAGGAGTGGGAAAAGGAATAAAAATGGTGACGAATACTTACATTCTAGTGCTCTACCCTAAAAGTATCTTTTTATACTGACGTTCAATGCTCTTTTTCAGCATCAAAACAGGTCATCGTGATCGAAATTTGCTTGATATTCGTCAATTTCTATCACGTGACTTATTTTGACGCCAAAATCATCAAACATCAGTATGAAAAAGTACCTTAACTGTTTGAGAAGTTTTTGTTTCTCATCGACCGCTATATTTACTTAGGTAGTCACGTGACATTTCCTCAATAAGTTAACCCCTACTTTGGGGAATAGATTTTCGAACGCAACCTTGGTCAATAATTGTATCGAAAAAATAAAGTCGTAGTGGCAACCAATCAGCATCGTTCCCTTCTGATTTTAAATAGCTTGGCTCATCGTGGGACATATTTTTCGGAAACGGAAATTTTTCGTATTCTATCGACTGTTGGTCACCAGTGATCGCTAACGATTAAGAATAATTGAAAAAGAGTAGTAATAGTATTGTTTTCCGTGTTCTTTAAATACAAAGGACATCCTTAAATATAAAGGAAAATTTTTATGAGCTGTTCAAACTGGCTGTTCCAGCGACAAAAGGGATCACATGATCAAAATTGACAAATAGCGTTCATTTTGATCACGTGATCCTTTATGTCGCTGAAACAGCCGGTTAGAGTAGCTAGTAAAAATTTACTTTAAGAATCGACGATGAGTGCTTTCAGTTTGATGATACAAATAGAGGGGGCTTATTACAGTTTTTTAGACGAAGTAGAAATTACAAAAATGAGCAAACTCACTAGGTGTTAACCAATGAAATTATAAATATTCTAATAAATTTGATCACTTTCATAATTTTCATCTCGTTTCAAGAATCGTAATAAGTCCCCTCTGGATGTATTCCGAACTGGATTAGCTCAGCTTATTTTTTCCCCTAAATATTGGCAGTTCCGTAACTTAAGTTCCGTAAATTAAGAAGCTCCGCACAATGTGAGTTTGTCACTAGGCCGTGTCGCAAACCGCGCTCCATGTAATCGCACTTTTATACCTGGACGCAAAAGCGCTTGTCGCGCGGCAAAATATGATGCAGTAGCCAATAAACTTACAGCTCCTAATGTTCATTAGTTACCGCGTCTCATTTTGTCGCACGGCAAGCGTTTCCGCGTCCAGTGTGCAGAAGCCATTAGAACTATCAGAGTTTGGCCATGCACTAAAAATGGCGTGTATGTCCGAAATGTGTGTTTGCTCTCAATTAGTAATATGAATGCGTTCTCGATTACTACTGCCTGTGTGGGCACGTCAATCACAAGAGAGGTTGGAGGGATGGTCAGATCTCTGGTAATTCTAGGGACTATAGTCAGCCCTAGTATTTAGCGTTGATTGTATCATCGTGGTTGAATCATGATTAATCGGAGTTTGCAAAAGAGGTCCTTAATATTAATGTTGAATTGTGTTGAATATTAATTTTTAATATTTTTTAAATTCTTTTACCTTTTGTATCGTTACAGAAAGTGACAAAGGAATATCGTTGTATTATGTCAGAGGAAAAGCGTACAGTGGTATACATGCCGCATCATGCGCAACAAAAATTATGTCAAAGTAGACCACTTTATAGACAAGGAAAAAAATTAACAGCAGTCAAGGTAGTATTGAAGACTTGTATCCTATAATAAAATCGAATTTTTATTTTACTTATTTTTAACTAGGATTAATTACTAGAATTAAATTTGCTATTTGATAGAGATTAAAGAAATATAATTCATCTAAATATCTGTTTTCAACAGACTCGACAAAGTACTTCCTATAAATCTTGGCTGCGTTCCGTTTCACGCATGATGCGCATGATGCATCATTTACTCTTGTTTAACATTCGATGAATAACGAGGATAAATAATGCAGTATGCACATCATCATGCGTGAAACAGAATGCAGTCCTTAGTATCAACATAATACAATTTATTATTATAGAATATAATTAGGTCTGTTTGCGTTGCTTGTAGGGATGGGAAATTACTTTTTACTATTACTTTTTAAAACATTGATTTAATAATGACATTGCAATTTTTTATGGCGATAGCAATGATTAACTGAAAACTAACGCTGGGAACATCACTTTTGAAAAATAACATTTCCAATTTTAACATTTAATTAACTATCATCATCAAATTGTTTTAAAAAATAATGTTAATAAATAAAAATTGTTTTAAAAATAACTTTCCATCCTTGGTTTACATATTTTACATTCAACATCTTTGCTTTCTTTTTGACGCTCAAATATGTGTCTATCTCATTTCAAAGTTTTTTTAAGATTTCAAGCGCGCATGCAAACAAATCTGTTAACTGTAAAAACCAAGAAGAAATTAAAATTGCTATTTCAATGAATTAATTTACAAAATGATTGATAATACCAGGTTTTGCTAACCTCTCAAATATCAAATTATATTGGCAGAAATATTTTGTATCAAGTTCATGTTTGCTGCTGAAACATGAACTTGATGCTGATGTAATTGATGTAATCTATTGCAATATTCTGCTTAAATTCGTTAAACTAATAATATGCTATTAACGTTTTGAGATATTTATCTATATTAAATTACTGCAGTTAGAACAATAATTATTTCCATCAATTATTTAGCTTTATTTTTAAGGAATGTGTATGTACATATATATATTCTAAGATTTTCAGTAAATTTAAAATTTATTTACACATATAGATCTTAGTGACCAATTGTTCCAAATTAGAAGGGACAGTTTCAAATTTTAACTTTTTGTTTCTCTCTAGCATGTGTCTCAAACATCTTACACTTAAACATCTTACAATTTGTTTCTCTTTTAAGTATCAATATAATAAATATAAAATAGTAAGCGTGAGCTCTAATTTTCGACTAATGTGAAAAATTTTATAATTTTTTATTTCAAAACTTAAATGTTATTCATAAAATACTTTCAGTAGAAAAATATAATTGTTTTAAATAAAATGTGATCTCGTAACTTGATGTAATATTTGTTGTGATCTCATATTATATATTAAATGTTATTACAAATATAATAATACAGGTGTCCGATAATTGTTCTGACGGAGTTTGTGGACATTTAGAGCGGACTAAACTGAGAAAAAAACTGGGAAAAAAACTGAATTTTACCATTTTGCAATTTTCACAATAATTGACAAGATATTAATTGCTAAAAATTGTCGAAAATGGATCTTCAATAATTTTTTACTCAAATCATTACTATCAAATCATTACTATCAACTTTATAAAAAAATTGCAAGAGAAAAATTGCAAAAATTGTTTATTTTCTTCTTATAGAGCTCTAAGAATTTTTTTAGAATTTTTTCAGAATTTTTTAATATTATATTTTCTCATATTGATTAAAATGAAAAAATGCAATATTAAAAAGTTAATAAAAAATTCTGAAAAAATCATAGAGTTCTATGAGAAGAAAATAAACAATTTTCATCTGTGCAGTTTTTTTTGTAAAGTTGATAATATTTGAGTAAAAAATTATTATTATTGAAGACCAATTTTCGGTCATTTTTAGCAATTAATATCTTGTTAACTATTGCGAATATTGCAAAATGGTAGAGGATTGAATAAGATGATTAAATAAGATTTTCCGTCTCAGTTTAATCTGCTCAATATGTCCACGAACTCCGTCAGAACAATTATCGGACACTCTGTATAATGTTATTTGTGTGCCTTGTTAACGATTATTTAAAAAATGTTTATTAAAATTTAATTATGATAATTAATATTGAATTTTTTTAAATGTCCCTCTTTGTCTTCTTAAAGAGTTGATCACCTTAATATATATCCAATGATTGACTCGTTTTTGGCATTAGCATTTCATATTTAATTTATTAGCTTCAATTGTGTTATGATATATTTTTATTATCAACAATGAATGATGTTTTCCAACAAAAGATGCAGATGACATAATATAATAGCAAAGCATTACTTTGTTATTTAACATTGACAAATAATAAGAATAAAATTCTTAATAAGAATCATAAAATGATTCATTATGTAATACTATCAATTCTTGCTGAAAAATCTATTTCATATAATCAACCAAAAAAAAGCATACAATAATATTTCCAGTAATTAATCTTTGAAATTAACAATTAATACGAAGAATTGATGCTATATTTAATTTGTACATCTTATAACGATTTTGATTGCTTTAAATGTTTTTACTTAAAAAAAATTTTATAATTTGATTATATTCTAAATTATATTTTTACTTATGTATCTTATATTAATTTGAAAAGCCATATATAAAAAAACGAATGCTTGCATATTTCCTTGACAAATTAGCTTTGTGTAACAGGTTTACACAATTAATGATGAATCACAGCATTTGTTAATACATGGAGTACCACAATTACAATTAGCACAAGAGGTGAGAAAACTCATTTATTCTTATGGAAATGTGAAAGCAATTCAATTGGTAACTGAATATCCTTCAGAAGAATTTACAGAGACGTACCATGTACATTACACACATATTCAGAGTGCGAGGTATATATTTTTGTTTTAAAAAAATAACATTTATTATACACAAGAATCTACGAATGAATTACAGAATAAAATCTAATTATTTAAATCATTTATTGCACAGAATAGCAAAGCGTTTAATTGATAATAAAAATTTCTTCGGCGGATTTCTGCATGTTTATTATGCTCCTGAATTAGAAACTTTAGATGAGACAAAATTAAAATTTATACAACGCCATAAGGATGTAGCGACGCAGATAAAAAGAATTCAACAGGAGTTGATGAATCCAGGAATAGATAAATTTATTCCAAGGTATGTCTAAATATTGTTATTATTAATTCTCCGACAATGTTAAATTTTCACTCTTCGTCCATAGCCTAAATCTTCGAATTTTAGTGCACATTTCTATATTATTGCGATGTATAAAAATCTGAAAAAATTCTTACATATTTGTACAATAAAAACTTTAACGAGTTCTATTATAGAAGTTAGATTATATTTTATTTATTTGTACAAATTTAAATTTATTTACTAGAATTCACAATAAAAAAATCACTATTTCTTTTACGTTTAGTATTGCTAATAGAAGGTAAATATATAATGAATGTTACACGAATTGAGATACTTGATGAATAAGATAATTTAAAGATTATCCAGAAAGCCAAACATGTTAATACGTTTTTGCCAAGTATTTACTAAAAATTTTATTAGCAAAAATGTAACAGAATCTTTGTTATAGAGACTATATATATATATATATATATATATATATATATATATATATATATATATTTTATAAAAAAAAAAATGTTCTCTATATACTAAACTTATATAATATATCTCTATATTTTTTTTTTTATTTATATTTTTTTTTTTTTTTTTTTGTTAGATAATTTTTTTAAAAAAAAATGTATATTTTATTTTTTTTTTTTTTTTTTTTTTTTATATTAAGAGAGAG
>Ga0157364_1007024_pt1 | contig 11625 bp, 10 predicted proteins | sample AttsexASBM2_FD_111476 | JGI IMG/M metagenome (GOLD analysis project Ga0157364, IMG submission 111476) | Fungus gardens microbial communities from leaf cutter ant in Ribeirão Preto, State of São Paulo, Brazil - Atta sexdens ASBM2 | ecosystem: Host-associated > Fungi > Mycelium > Unclassified ...
AAGGTGCCCGGTTTCGCGAGGGCCAGCATAGCAGGATTTTAGGGTGGTGTTAATCTGTTTACAAAAAAGCAACATCATTAACAGCACAAAACGCAACCGGGTTTGGCTGCAAAAGGGCCGCATATACGGGAAACTGACGTCGTATGCAGGATCGTAAAAACAGTAAAAAATCTGCTGTTTCTGAACGATTTATTGCCTACGGTTAAGCTAAGCGGGTTTTTAATAAATTTACGTTAGTGAATGCGCTAAAGGCGTAGCGCATGCTTAATGCTGCCTGTACGGCAGTGAACATCACGACTCAGGTAATGATCGCCACGTTTTATTTCTAAGCTGCCTGTACGGCAGAGAACGCTTTACCAGCTCTTTAATCTTGCTCATTTGCTTTTCTAAGCTGCCTGTACGGCAGTGAACTTGGTGGAGCCGTCGTCGATACAAATCAGCATTTTCTAAGCTGCCTGTACGGCAGTGAACATGAACTCTGGGCCGCCTGCCTGGAGTATTTTTTTCTAAGCTGCCTGTACGGCAGTGAACTCGATGTTGGCCTTGTTGCGCTTGTTGTCAGTTTTCTAAGCTGCCTGTACGGCAGTGAACGTGTATCATTTAAGCAGCCGGGAGCGGATAGATTTCTAAGCTGCCTGTACGGCAGTGAACTCTGTAAACGTGGTGTTCTCATCGAACAGCTCTTTCTAAGCTGCCTGTACGGCAGTGAACTCTGTAAACGTGGTGTTCTCATCGAACAGCTCTTTCTAAGCTGCCTGTACGGCAGTGAACCGATACAGGCGCACCAAACCAGAGATGGTTTTTTTCTAAGCTGCCTGTACGGCAGTGAACAATTTGGCCTGGACGTGTGAGTTATCCGTAGATTTCTAAGCTGCCTGTACGGCAGTGAACGGAGAACGCCTGCCACGTGGACGCTTCTTCCGTTTCTAAGCTGCCTGTACGGCAGTGAACCTCGATATGTCTGGCGTAAGTGGTTACCTGATTTTCTAAGCTGCCTGTACGGCAGTGAACAGTGGCCGCCGCCCGCGTAAGCGGGGCGAGACTTTCTAAGCTGCCTGTACGGCAGTGAACCGTACCAGTGTTTGTTAGCGGAATAAATTGGATTTCTAAGCTGCCTGTACGGCAGTGAACATCTATTCCTGTCTATATGATCTATTTCTGATTTTCTAAGCTGCCTGTACGGCAGTGAACGAGCACGTAGAATCACTCTGCCGGCAGGTCTGTTTCTAAGCTGCCTGTACGGCAGTGAACTTGTGGCATCAGGGCTGTAATTGCCGCATTCAGTTTCTAAGCTGCCTGTACGGCAGTGAACGTTTCCAAGGCCGCGCATTACATAATCCCCTTTTTCTAAGCTGCCTGTACGGCAGTGAACCTCTATAAAATACCTTTTAAAAATAAACCTGTTTTCTAAGCTGCCTGTACGGCAGTGAACCAGCACCGGCTGCTGGAGAAAAAACAGCAGATTTTCTAAGCTGCCTGTACGGCAGTGAACAGTTAGCATTAGTGACTTGTCGATTGAAAATAAAGCTATTTCCACCTTTTCCTTCAAAATACCCTTTTTCCAGCCTCGAAATAATAATCTTATTTTTCAAAATACTAAAAAAGCGGCCAGAAAAAGGGTTCCCAACGTTAAAACCACGGAACTGTTGCTACCGCACTCAGGCCATAGCTGCTAAAGGTGCCTTCGGTTGGTTTTTCCTGTAGCGGCCCATGCTCAAAAAAAAGCAGCCACGTATGCCCATTGGAAAGACTTTTGATCGGTAAGAAAGGCAGCTTGCCGCGCTTTTCGCTTAACACGCTGATTTTTTGTATCGCCTCCTCCTCCGTCAGCCAGCCTTTTTTCACTGAGCGACGCCGCAGCCGATCAGCGTTACTTTTATATTGCACCCGACGCACGGTGCGGTATCGACAGTTTTCCGGCACCGCGCGAACGGATTTGCAAAAAATGTACTCTTCAAGCTTGCTGTACCAGCGAGTGGCGGCAAGCTTTGTTAAGTCATCCTGCGTGCCGTGCAGCCGCAAACGGCTTCCTGGCGTCAGGCCAACCGTCGGAAAACTAATTCCTATCTGGCCTTCACCAGCCAGGCGTAATTTGAGATGGAGCTGTGCAAAAAGCGCCGCCATCATTACCTGATCCGTAATCTCGGGATCCGGCAAAATAAGGATATCCTGGTAATAATTCATGCGGCCATCCTATTCACCTTTCTCGCCAAAGACGCCGCCACGAACCAACGTAGCGATAATGTAATGCTGCTGCTCAACCGCTGGCGCTTCCCCTTTCGTCACCCAGTTATCCAACAGCGTGTAAAAATCCATTTTCTGTTTGGGCTGCCGGTAAGCCAGACCGCGACTGGTCACGGAGCCGTAAGGTTCCACCGCAATCGGCCCCATATCCGGCTCTTCAGCCTGCGGATACCAGGTATCTATAGTGCGCAGCGCGTTACCGATTTTCTGCGAATGTATAGCTGCAATGCCATCAACCTGATACAGCACCTTGCTTTTTTTGCTGTTGCTATCCAGCACCAGTTCCTGAGAAGGAAAAACTTCCTGACCGTTACCCAGCCGTACAAAAGCTTCCACGTTCAGCAGCACAAATGCTTTTCCCGCCAGTCCTTCGGCAATGGCATCAGCCAGATGCGCCAGGTCGCCCTGGGGCGGAGAAAAACGACGCATATTGTAGTCATGTGCATCAAACACCCAACTTTTTTCGCCGCTGGTGATGCATATTTTTATCGTCTCCGCACCAATTCGGTTACGCCAAAGAAAACGCCCGTTGGCGATATTTTCAGCATAACGCGCAGCCAGCTCACTGAAACCATGCTGTTCCACATAGCCGTTAATAACTTTTGTCAGCTCAGCCTGATAGGCTTGATCGTTACAGACCGAAGGCGTAGCCAAATCGCCCAGAATACGCAGCGTAAAAACCACTTTTAGCGTATCGGCATCCGCTGGCAGTGCAGCGACATCCACGCGCTGAAGGTTAGCTTTCTGGATCTCAGCATCCAGTTTCGCTGGATCGCTGGCCAGCGCATTTTTCAGACGGTTAGAGATAGTTCCGCGTACCGCTTTTTCCTTTATTGCTATCGACTGCCACAGCTCTTTCTGTTGCCATTTCCCGGCAAACATCACGCCGTCAGAGGTTGCTAATTTTTTCTCAAAAGCCAGTACGGAAGCGGTTTTGATTGTTGCTTTAGCCATGTTCAATTTCCTTATCAATTAGTCGTCGTTAAATTCGTCTTCAGGCTCATCATAATGCTGCTGCGCCACGTCCCGAATGCTGCGGCACAGGTAGTGCCCGTCTTGATATTCATTAAGCCAGAGAAGTTCATCAAGCTGGTTGATACGATGCAGGCCGCGCCATTCACCCACGCCGTATACCGCCTCGGCAAAGCAGAACGGCGTGGTGTTATCGCGCGCGTTTGCTACCTGGCCTGGCTCCAGCAGAGGCGCGATAGCGCGATAGCCGGTCATTAACGGCACCATAAATCCGCCTGCCGGTTTTGGCTGATATTCCCAGCGAGCCTGATCTCCCGGCTGAGGATCGTCAGTTTCCGCCACGGCCCGCATTTTCAGGCTGGCGAAATCAAGCCAGGCATCCAGCATTTCCGCCTGCGGATTTGTCTGAAGAAGATCGGTGAAATGCGTTTTCAGCAGCGGCGAGCGGTCCAGCAGTGCAAAACCGGGCAATAAACGACGCAGGATCTTACGGGTCGCCCGTTCATCTTCCGGCCAGCCGATCACGCTAGCCTGCGCAAGCTGAGTAATTAAACCTCCTGCCAGCCGCTGCATCTGACAACATTGAGAAAGATGCTGTGCCAGCGCGGCTGCGCCCTGCTCACCGCCTGCAATGCTGCCTTCGCACTTCAGTAGCAGCGAAACGGTCAGATGCATGCGGCCTTCTTCGTTAAACGACGCCGTCTTTGCCTCTCTGGTTAACGGGTTACGCGTTAGTGAAAATACATGGTCATAGCCGGAAGAGTGCGCGTGAATCTGCTGCTGATGACAAATAACGCCGCAGCCGCTCAGGTTTAAACCATGACTTTTTTCCAGCTTGCGCGACAGGGCGTGAGTAAACCCAAGAAAGTGGGTTATCGCGGGAAAACCCCAGGTTAATCCGGCAATGGCATTGGCATTTTCCACGCGAAGACGGCGCAAGATAATCAGATGGCTCATAAAAGTTCCTCCTTTAAATCCTGCTCCATTTCGCGCAGACGTTGTTTAAACAACGCTGCAGTTGAAAAATAGCGCCGCTCTGTTTCCGCCATATTAAGAATATTTTTGGCGACAGCGCCGGGTTGATAGCTGAGCTGACGGCTAAGCCAATAGCCAAAATCTCTCGCCACCTCTTTCTTCCAGTCGCCCATTTCGCGCTCAAAGCGGAAATCATCGTCGGTTTTACTACGTAACGGATCGAGCCAGAGCTGCTGCGATCGCTTTAGCTCACAACTTTGATCTTCGCTCCATCTGGCAAAGTCAGGCTGCTGAACGCCGGCCACATAGTTAAATAATATATCGATAATTTCATCGACGTAGCTCAAGCGTTTCTGGCGGATTTCCTGGTTGTTTTCTTTGCTGTAAACGTTTAGCAGGTAGCGCTTCAATCTTTCGGTAGTGGGTCGCGCCAGGCGTGAAAATTCACTGTAAGCATGGAAAATAGTTTTGTGTTGTAAAGGCGGCCTGTTGACGGATTGCCAGACCGGTGCGGCACAGGATAAAAGCCGGACTTTGCCGCCGCGTGCGCTGTTAAGGTAAGAGATATTTTGCGGTTTAGTGCCGCCGAAATTTTGAATCGCGGTTTGAAGAAAGATTGTTTTGGGCTGGCTATGCCAGGTTCCGGCTTTAACAGCGGCGTTAATCTCTTTTGCTTCTTCGCTAAAGCGCGAGTCAGTGAGGCGCTTGTGCAGGGCTTGCGCTAATGAAGTGGCAAAAAGCGGGCTGAGAAGATGGTACTGGCTCTCGTCAAGCGGGAAGTAGATTTGCTTTGCCAGTTTATGCGAAGCCGGATTTGACGTAGATAAAACCTGTTTAAATCCATTCACCCATTCTGCCAGCTGCTGCTCGTTTTCTGCCAGTACGGCCAGCGCTGAGGTATCATCACGGATCATGCTCGCGATCAACGAGTCGCCGTGGTAATCGGTTTGCAATAATTTGGCAACATCAAGCGCCGCCGCATTCCCAATAGCATCAGTTAAGGAATTTTTTAATGAGGCTGAAGAGAGATAATCAGGGTTATTCTTATCAGAAGACTGAAAGATGCTGCTGCCTTTTGCATCGCTATGGGTAAATTTCAGCGCATGCGTTACCAGGCTAATTTGTCCGGCGCGCCTGGCTGCATCGCTCAGGTTCGTACTTCATACTTCTGATCCAGTTCTGCATACTGGCTCGCATAATCGCTTTTAATTGTGGCCTGTTCCGCTGCCGACTGCGTACCAGCCAGCGCTTTTGCCTCTTCTTTTTCCAGAGACTCGCGTTTGGGAATCTTACGCTCATTGATATATGAAATGATGAAAGATGAAAGTTCGTCTTTTGGCATCCTTTGCCTCCTTTTGGGTACGGCGCTATTTGTTTAAGAACACATTAAATAATGAGAAAGAAAGATTTTTTCCCGAAATTTCACTATCAGTAATGCTCATAGATTCAATACCCGGTTTGGAAACCAATACGCAAACTGCCGTTAAAACAGCCATGCTGGCTACCACTAACCAAACCACAGTCAACAATCCTTTTAATCCCTGACGCTTCATTTCTGCCTCCAAGTAGCAATTCCTATTTCAAACATCCTTTTTAGCGAACGCAGTAATTAACTACCAAAGGAACAAAAAGATCAAGACTACCTTTACAATTTAGTAGCGAAACGATTCAGCCTTTATTTTCTTAGTAGTATTTTTGTTTTTATTTTCAAAACGCTATTATATTCAAACTGCCGAGCAGGCAGCTTAGCAAAAGTATCAATTAATTAGATATGTTACTCTTTTATCCTGCCGTACAGGCAGCGGCGCACTCAGCCGAGTGCGCCAAATACCCCTAACAATGGATGGAAATACCACTCCTCATCACTCTTATACAACCGAATCTCACCAAACCTTTTGCTGACCTCCGCCAGCTCCATGCCAGTTTCGTCAGCCAGACTGGCATACAGCTGCTGATAGTCCGGCGCTATCCATATCACCACGCCGTTTGCCAGTTCCGGCATCGCAACGTAATTAATCATGCTCGCTTTACGACCGGCAAAGCCATCATCCGGCTGCCAGAACTGTCCTTCGTCGCCGTCATCTTCTATCAACAAATAATGCAGCTCATCGGGCGAAGACTGTCGGAAAGGACGTCGCTTTTGCATTTCTCCACACCAGCTGACCGGTTTACGCCACCATAGCGCCGCGCAATATTTTTCTGGTTCACGCTTTTTGCCCAATAGTTCTGTACGCAATCGGGCATGCTCCAGATCGACAAGATGCTTGAAAGGCCCACACGTTCGCATCCCGCCAGGTTCCTGCACGCGCGGCCTGGCATCAATCACGGTGTATTCCTCTTCGCGCAGCAAGTTCTGCAAATCGTGACTGGCAAAAAGAAAATCGCCCTGTTCAAAACCGGGACGGTTATAAGCCGCTTTATTCGGGAAGCGCAACGCGCGAAAATTTTTCCGCAGCAGATGGATATTAGGTTCGGCTGGCGCAGCCTGTCGATGCCGCTGTACGCGTCCTGCCAGCTGAATAATGGCGCGCATAGAGCTGGGTTCGACGATGGCCCAGTCCAGATCGAGATCCCTGCCAACTTCTATAACGGGGCTCGCCAGCACTACAAACAAATGCTGCTGCGCTTCGCTGTTTTCCAGCGCCTGCTTAATTTCTGCAACCTGCCAGAGCGCCTGCGGATCGTGACGCGTCAGCGCGGCTTCCAGACGATTTTCTATATATGAGCGCATCGCTAAAGGGTGGCGGCTGTGGTAGAGGCAGTAATGAATTTGCGTATTTTCCGCCGCAGGCATTGTCAGCAAATGTTGCGCTACCGCAACCAGCTTATTGATATTCGCCATGCGAATGACGCCCAGCGAGACGCATTTTCCACTCGCTTCGTGCAGCTGATGATGAGCGGCATGCAGCTGCTGCATCGAGCGATAAAAGGTTGCTGCTAAGGCATTCAGTACCTCGCCCTCTTTGTTACATGCTGGAGTCACGTCCACCAGCAAACCTTTTCTTAACGCTGCGGACTGCTGCAACTTTTTAACCCGCTCTGCGACAAAAGCATCATGCTGCTTGCGGAAGTCGCTACCCGTAGCGATATCCTGATGTGCAGATTCATATTCATCAAACCAGGCGCAGCAAACAGGCGGCGCTTCCTCGGTCAGTCCGGCATTTTTATGCCATTCAGCGCGGCCGTTGCGGTAAGCGTTATAAAGTGCCAGTACCAGCGAAGGCGGCAACGTGGCGGAAGAAAGCAGTACGCGCGAACCAAGCATACCGGCCCAGTTCACCAGCCGACAAAGCGCGGGAAGATCGTTGATATCAAAGTCATCCGGTTCATCCAGCACCAGATCGCCTGTTAACAGCCGCAGCATTGGCGCAATCTGCTTGCCGCCGCGCAGCCCTTCCGTTGCAGGAATCAGATAATCGATAGTGCTGACTAATACCGGCGCGCTCAGCAAACGGTGCAGCGGCGCCTTGTTTTGCAACCAGCGGCTAAGCCGCCCGTCATCCAGACTACCATCATAGCGAACATAGTGATGCTCGTGGAAAAGCGCCTCAGCGGACTCGCTTCCTGCATCCACTTCTTCTTCATCTTTGACATCATAATGCTGATGCAGATCTTTGACCGCCTGCGAGCCAATCATCACCGCTAAATCTTCATCGGCCAGCTTTAGCCTGTCGCGTAAGGCATCGCCAGTTTGTAGCGTCAGCGTGCGCAGTCCTAAGGCGACAGAAAAACGGCAGCCCAGTTTTTCATCGCTTAGCGCATACATAATGCGGGCATTGGCAAAAGTTTTTCCGCAGCCGGTTGAAGCCATGTTTATCCCAAAAAAACCCTGGTTTGCGGTTTGTTCACGCAGTGATGCGGCCAAGTCGAATGCGCGATCCTGCCAGCGGAAGCTAGTTTTTGCGCTGCGTTGCCGAAAGGCCTTGTGCCGCGTTATTGCCGGTAACGTTTTTCGTAAATGAGGCAGGCTGGCACCCAGCAATAACGCATTCTGCGCTACTGCGATATTGTGTTCGTCCAACTTTTGCTTGCCAGTTCGGCTTCCCGGTTCACTGTTGGCATAGGCACCATATTCTCCGTCCTGCCAGCCGGGCGTAGCTGGCAAAGAAGAGTAATGGTGGTCGGCCAGCATTAACGCCAGCCGCGCCATATGGCAGGTAAACAGTTGATCGAGCCGTGCAAAACGCAGCAGCGCAGGCTGAGCGAGCGCGCGACGGGCAATTTTTTGCGCTTTAACGCGCCAGGTCCGGCTTTTTATCGGCGTGCCTTGCGCAAATGACCACTGTTTTTTCAATTCCTGACGCTGCCATTCATGCTTCAGATGATTTAGCGCGTTCCAGACAGGTTCCAACTGATGATTTAGCCAACTCTCTGTTTCCGTGAGCTGCGGCGGATTACTGCGACCCATAGGATAAACCGGCAGGCGATGGTGTGACAGGATCAGCCAGGCGATCGTCGCGGCCATCGGCGGTAAGGTAGCGAAAGGATTCTCTAAAGCCGGATCCTTTATTATTCTGTCCACCATAGCTGCCTCATCGTCAGCGCTGATATTCGCTAACGCCTGAAGCCACTGCGCATCGTCACGTTCGCCAACCCAGGCGCAAAACAGCCGCAGCGACACCCATTCATGTCGATAAGGCTGAAAGCTTTTGCCTTCGCCAAACAGATTCTGCTGAAAAAGCTGGTTGGCTTTGCCGAAATCATGAAACAGACCGGCGATAGCCGCTATCAGCCCGATTGCCTGTGCGCTTTGCCAGTGGTTTTCATCCTGGCTTTTTAATATATCGCGTTCCGTCGAGTGAGTTGGCGCACTCCCGTCATGATTAAAGCGGCGCAGATTTCCGATAATCCACAGTAATTCAGTCTGTCCTGAGCTTTTTATCCAGTGACAGGCTACAGCAGTATTTCTTCTGGCGGTTTTACGCAGCAATTTTCTTAAGGTGTTAAGACCCTCCTGCGTGATAGCTGTCTGCCAGGTTCTTTCACCTTTCCGCTCGGCAAATTGATCGATAATACGACGTGTTTCATCCAGCGCGTGCTTATTGCATTGGGAGACCAGTAAGATATTCATTTATCCGTCCGACCAAAATATTCTGCCGTTGATTGTAGCGTTTCAATCATCAGATCTAACGCCTCGGCCTTTTGTAATCCGGTAATGCAGCGCTGGCGGAACTCCTGCTCGTCCTCGCCTGCCATTGCAGAAATAAAAGCCTGCGGCAGGATCAGCGCATCTTTAATGATATCTGCCACGTCAAATACCAGCCCTCCGCGCCGGGTCTTGCCGTGTAATACGGCCACGCCATGCGGCAAGCCTGTAACCCAACATGCCGTGGCGGCAAGCCCGTAAGCTAAATAGTTACCGTGGTCTAAATAACGATTGGCAATATCCGCGCCGCCGCCGCGTTTTGCCCGCGTAAATTCGCCATATTTTGTGGTTTCTGCCGCCAGCTTATATAACGCCTTCGTCAATACGGCTTCTTGCGCTAAAAGGTATTGTACGCTAGTGCACGTAATCAGACTATTTTCATAACGCTCTAATAAACTCTGCAAAACGGGTTGCTCGATAATAAATTTTTCCTGTTTGTTCCGTCGTTCGTTTAACCAGTGTTTTTTTATTTGCGCAATGCGTACTCGCTGAAAAGCTATTGCCGCCTCCACTCTTTTTTCATCATCAAACCAGAAGCTCATCCAGTTTTGCAGATATTCATTCGGACGATATTCGCTTTGCGACGTTAACCAGGAGACCGAAACTTCGACCTCATTAGCAGCATAAAGCGGCGTACCATTTCCGCCACAAAATCCCACCAGGACGCCAGCCCTGGCAAATTCCCGCATGGCAGCCTGGGTTACGGAAGTGCCGGTACCTAACATGATTACCGTGGTATTGGCGATAGGGATATTCCAGTAAAGCGAACGTTTCCCTTCATCGGTGACATATTCCACGCGTCCGCCGTTAACCAGTACGCGGCAATACTGCAGGTAATAGATATTGCTGCGTTTTGAATGAAGAATAGTTTTTAAATCAGAGGGTTTAATAGGTTCCATACGCATTCCTTGCGTTTGTCTGACAGAGTATCGTTATTGATATGATTTGTGGTACGACAGCATATTAAATCATCAGCAAGAGTAAAGTGTAAAGCGGTTGCGCTCTTACGATGGGCCGCTGAAAGTGAAAACGAATCGGGTAAGAACGGCGCTTACGGTCGGTCATAAAGTATTAAGACTTATTAGTTTGGTTGGGAATGCATATTTGTCAGTGACATCCTTTTCAGGCATCAGCTTTTTGATCTGCCTGTACGGCAGTGAATGGTTTTGATATCTCTGAACCGGGAGAGGGCTGTTTCTAAGCTACCTGTACGGCAGTGAACATTGCACCAAGCGCAATGCAAAAAATGATTATTTTCTAAGCTACCTGTACGGCAGTGAACGGCATGGTTGGCGCCAGCCTGGCGCTTCTGGCTTTCTAAGCTACCTGTACGGCAGTGAACTACCGCATGCAGCGGCAACGGTTTCACGGGTATTTCTAAGCTACCTGTACGGCAGTGAACGCAGTCGCTGAAAAGCAGAAAGAAAACGTGAATTTCTAAGCTGCCTGTACGGCAGTGAACAATATCTTCAGGAAGAACTAACCATACGCTGATTTCTAAGCTGCCTGTACGGCAGTGAACATTTAGGCGTAAACGATGCATTCGACGCCAACTTTCTAAGCTGCCTGTACGGCAGTGAACATGGCGCAGGCCAGGCAAACAGTGACAGCGCATTTCTAAGCTGCCTGTACGGCAGAGAACTTTAATCCTGCTCATCCAGGTCTTGTTCTCAATTTCTAAGCTGCCTGTACGGCAGTGAACAAGGGTTGAGCAAGCCCCGGAGTCCGGGGCGCTTTCTAAGCTGCCTGTACGGCAGTGAACATCTCCCGGCGGGCAGCTTTGTACTCGTCTTTTTTCTAAGCTGCCTGTACGGCAGTGAACCCGGCGGTCAGGCCAGGGCTTAAATTCCTTATTTTCTAAGCTACCTGTACGGCAGTGAACTACGGCATTCGGTACGTGCGTCGCCAGAATCTTTTCTAAGCTACCTGTACGGCAGTGAACCTGAGAGCAGAATTATTCGCCTGAACATCTTTTTTCTAAGCTACCTGTACGGCAGTGAACGTGGAGATTGGTTTAGCCTGTGGCGCGGCTGCTTTCTAAGCTACCTGTACGGCAGTGAACTAGTTCCACTGCTCACGATGGCGAACGTAAGATTTCTAAGCTACCTGTACGGCAGTGAACTGGAATTGTAATGATTTGGGAGCTTTCATAATTTTCTAAGCTACCTGTACGGCAGTGAACAGTTGACGACATAGCATAAGCAACTTATTACTGAAGAATTTTGACCCAAACCCGGTAAAAACCCTCTTTTTTAGCCACCAACTAAATACAAGTAAAAACAATAAAT
>Ga0157364_1007025_pt1 | contig 11623 bp, 3 predicted proteins | sample AttsexASBM2_FD_111476 | JGI IMG/M metagenome (GOLD analysis project Ga0157364, IMG submission 111476) | Fungus gardens microbial communities from leaf cutter ant in Ribeirão Preto, State of São Paulo, Brazil - Atta sexdens ASBM2 | ecosystem: Host-associated > Fungi > Mycelium > Unclassified ...
ATAATTATTTTATGTTGTCTGGGATATAATCTGTTTTTTTTAGCTAAAATTTCCCAATCAGCACAATATTTAAAATACATTTTTAAAACATTTATTTAATATTTTTACACTTAAATATTTTTAAATCCAATTTTAAACATTTTTTTAATATTGTGTGCTGATTAGGTGTACGGTTCATCTTTCTTCTTTTTCTCTCCATGTTAGAAAGAAAAACGAAAAAGATAAATCGTGCATAAGTTCAGCTTTGATATAATCTGATTAATTATGACTGATATAATTAATGAATGAAATACACGAGCATAATTCTGCATAATTTGTACATAAAATAGTAGCTTTCTATTATACAATAATATTATATGTATTAATATTGTATTATATAAGTATTGAATTGTATATGTTAGACTATATACTATGTTATTAATTGTAGGTATTACATTTATAAGATCATAATCAAAGTAATTAAGAAATAGCTAAAATCGATTGTGGAATCCTGCAGAATGTGAAAAACAGTATAAAATATCAAATATAAAATATCAAAATGTAACATTCTATGTTAATTAAATCCTGAACCATAGAGCACGAACGAATAAAGAACAAGAAATTAAATTATTGAACATAGGGAAACCGAAATATATTTAATAATATATAACGAATTTGATTGGACGCACTCGCAGTGTGCACTGATGCACGTCAATTAAAGACGTAAATTGACAAAGTTATACGTTTATTATAAATATAGAAACCGATTAAATCGTGAAATACTCAATACTTCATTGTGATTGTTAGATAAAATATATATTTTCTAATTTTAAATATTTGCTTTTCATTTTTACACTCATTGTCAGATTAAATCGGTATGTGTATAATGACTTTTATATACACCAGTGCACACAAGTGTTCTCACTCAAATTAGCTAACAATTCTTCTTCATTATCTTGATATTATCTGCGAACGAGTCCAGCGTTATGTAGCACATTATAAATCTTTTCCTTCGGGATTTTGTCCGCTTCCCGGTCAATTACCTGTAACATTAAATGGATGTTCAAAAAAAAACTAACTGTTCGATTTTAATATATTTGGATACTTAACGTATAATTGAATTACTTAATGCAAGTGGCTGTAATTATTTCTATAGTGTTAAAATATAACGAATTTGTTAATTGCGATGTTAATGATGTAATTTCATAATTATACTTATAATTGTGAAGAAGTGCATAGTATGCTATAGCAATAATATAAATAATATATTATAATTTATACAATTTCATAGAGTATAAAAAAATCAAATGGTTAGAATTAGTAATAATAAGTGTTGAAGAATGTTTAATTATTACATTTTATCTGGGTAAATTACAAAAATTATATACCTGCATTTCCTTATCAATAAACCAGGATTCCTTAGCGAGACCAGCAGCAATACTTGGATTTTTATAGAAATTATTTCGTAATTCATAAGGTAAATTATCTTCCATCTCAGAATTAATTATAACAGCTGGATGAGCAAGCATCGTTCCGGGATTTAGAAAAAGAATTGGCGTAGCTGCGCAAGTTGTTACCATGATGAACAAGATAATATTTGTGCAATTAGTTAGCATTTGTGATGCTCTAATGCTTCCCTAAAAAATTTTTGGACTGAACTTTCGAAAATAACTCACGCCTAATTTTTATTAATTCTGGCAGAAATATTCTAAATGTCAAATGAATTGGAAAAAAATTTAATGCCAAAAGTGTGTAAGTAAAGTTATATATGCTGGAGTGGAGCTCCTGTTCCCTCCTCCTTCCCTGTTCAAGGGCGTATGAATTTTTACGCAAAGCGAAGTCCACCCCATCAACAAAATTCTGCCAAAATTCATGACAATTGGGCGTGGGTCATTTTCAGAAGTTTACTCAAAATTTTATGTAATGTAAAACTTTTAAGAAATAGTTGTCTTCAAAAGAATTATAAGATTCTTATTAATAAAGTTAATTATATTTCTAACATAATTATATATCTAACATATAAATAATTATTTAATGAATTAAAATTATGCTGAGACATAATTTGTATGTAATACATATCTAAATACATTACTATTCCAAAAATTTGTAGAATATAGGAACATAAATTAAATTAAACTAAACAAATATATATTGGATTGTCCGGAAAGTTCGTGCCGACTAAAATTTAAATTTTAGTATATATTTATTAAATTAAAATTTTCTGCGTTTCAATTTTCCTTCAACATCGGCATGAACTTTTCGGACAACCCAATAAAAATACAATAAATAAAAAATTTCTTACAAAAGCATAAAGTATTTTTATAGCAATTATGTTGCGACATAATTTTGATTTATTAATAAAAATCGTAATCCTTTTTAGACAAATATTTTTTAAAAGTTTTATATTGGATAAAATTTCTTTTATACTATTAGGTAAAATGATTGCTATAAAAATATAAGTCTTTATGAATACCAACCGTTTCGTATAATTTACTTATAATTCACCTTTCAAATGCTATAATTCACTTACAATTCACCTTTTAGATATATAAAGATTTGCAATATCTTGCAACGAAGTAGCGTTTACCTCGCATGTATTTAACTGAGCACAAGATTGTTGAACAGGACTTATATATGTATATGCGTTACCTGACCAGTGTTCTTGGTACGAGTTAAAATATTCGACAATTCAACATCCATTGGTCGTTTACTAGCCCATGCAAAGACTTCATTGATTCCTTTCATGTTTACCTTCAGTTCAAGATCGCTAATCTTCCGTTAACTGAGTCAAGGGTGATGATCTTTCCAACTCTTACTTTGATCATATAAATATTGCGAGATGCACAATAAATTTTACGAATGCGATAGTCATATCAGACATATCGATGTTATATCTTAATTAATTCCCAAAAATGTCCAATAAATATAATGTGTACAATTTGAATATTAAATATCTTGTACGTGCTTGAAAAAGAGTCTCAAATTGAGAATGAAATCAAATCGAAAGCCTGCTTTATATGCATTCTCACAATCGAATTCCAGATGCGAATAGCATTTGCAATACTGGGACTGTTCCGGTTTACGTGTTATATTTCGCTATAATGCAGTCAAAACCGGATTTAGTTCTGATTAATTCATGCGTTTTCAATCATGAGCGTTATATTACATCGAGAACAGTAGTCATTAGTTTAGTGTTTAATCCTTCTCTCCTTCTTTGAAATTATTTAAAAAATAAATAAATATTTAACATAAATATTTAAAAAAAGTAACAATTTAAAGTAATTATATTTTAATTTATAAAATTTTTTGAAGATTTTACACTCGATGTTCTTTGTACATATCAATATTAATATATATGTATCTAATAAATATTTTATATAGTATTAATTAAGAGATTATATACATTAATTTTAATCAATTAATTTAATAAATTTATATGTATAAACTGTCCTAATTTTTTATTTAATGTACAACGAGTATTTATTATTGTTTGTAATTAATATTTTAAATATATTTTAAATTATATATTTTAAAAGAAAATATAAATATTGAAAAATATAGAAAAATATAAAAATTGTAAAATATATTAAAGTTAACATATTTTACAAATACATTTGCACGATGTTACAAGAAAATAAAAAAACAATTTAAAAATTAATTTTATGTATTGCTGATACAATTTTATATAATATAATCCTGTGTAATTTATTTTATATTCTTCTTGCGTATAGAATTATATTTTGTATCATTTTGATTTAATTATATATATTTTTTCTATTCTACAAACCAAATTCTTTCAACAAATCCGAGTAAATTTCATGATCAAAACTGCAGATGAGGGAATGGAATCATTATCGTATTATTGAGGTCAATGTTACGGTTTTATAAATAACTATAGCAGCACAGTGGTTGTCCTTGCCAAGTAATGCAGGAAGGTTTCAGGAAGTTGCTAATACTAGCACGGATCACATTATAATCAGTTTGTAGAAAAATTTGGAATATAAAATTTTAAGTTGCTTATAAAATCATTGTTTTGGATACATAATTTCTATTATGCACACGCAACATATAAAGTAAAATGACCGAATAAATCTTGATATTAATAAAAAAACTGAACAACAAAGACGTAGGAAAAATGATATACATTTTAAAATATATACAAAAAATTACGCAAATTAGAATATTTATTGTATTCCTTTATACAATTTTTAATTATTGTAGAAAAAAATATTATCAATTTTTATTTACGCAAGATACTGTTACATATAAAAGAGATACTTTTTCTTTTAATGCATTGTATTTATGCATTTTGTACAAGATAATAATATAAGTAACACGAGTTATATAGCTTTCAATTAAATCCTAATAAACATATTTAACATTTAATCCTAATAAACAAATTTCTTCATTAAAATTGATTTGATATTTAAGGAGAATCTTGTTTGCCTACAAATTGATTGCCTTCAGCATTGTTTACCTACATCATATTTTATCGATTATCTAACATGCACAAATATAAAATTAAGAGAAAAAGATATTTTTGCACATATGACAATATTGCACACAATCTGCATTGCACACATAATATCTACAAATCGATTGCATACAAGCACTTTTGTGCATAAATAAAAACTTCAGAAACGAAGTCATTTGTCTACATGTATTATTATAGACAAATGTGATTTCGTCTTTGATGTTTATTTTTGTGCGCAATAGTGTATGTAGGCAAATAATATCATAGGCAATTGATTTGTAGACAAAAGGAATCATCTTGGATATCCAAGTATCGTAATTATATTTAAGTATATTTAAATGTAATATATAAAATATTTATATAATATTTTGAAAAAATAAATAGAAATAAATATTTATGAATACCTATCAATACCTAAATATTCTGTGCTGTCTGAGTCTAGATGTGAAGATCTGATTGGAGGATTTAATTCTGTCATTTATACGTAAGACCTCACCTCATCTTTGCATCATTAAAAAAGATATACGCTCCTGTTCAGTTAACATTAGTATTTTAAGTAAATATTGTACAATCAAAGATAATTATGTGGGAGGAGGAAAAGAGAAAGAGAAAGGAGGAGATAGAGACACATACAAACACGCGTGCGCTCATACACAAGATTTATAAATCCGACCGGGCAACCTCCACGCGATATACCTTAGATAATGTTATATATCTTAGATAATATTAATACCAGCGATATTAACTTTCAAATCTCATAACTTGAAAAGTATTGATTAAAAGAGACTTTATTATAGTGTTTTGAAAATCTCTTGACATCAACTATTAAATTCTGAAATAAAAAAATAGAGCATTTTACTTAAAAAAATCGATTTGATTTTGGCCTGATCTTGGTAGCATCACCCAAGATAAAACTTATAAGATCAATAAATAAAGATATATAAGATCAATAAATAAATCATTTTAAACCTTACAACTTTTGTGTATTAATAAAATGTGTATTAATAAATATTTTTCTCAGAAATGCTTACTTTTCAAGATTTATGGAATTCGGGACTTTTTGTACATTCTGCATATATATAATATCCATGTGACTCTATCGGATAAAAAAATAAATTATTGGAAACAGTTTTCATAATTATTCATAATCGATTGCCCTCATTTATAAAACGTTTATCGAATCGCTATAATGATCATTGCAGTAATAGTATCATTATACATATATAATAAGGTGAAGGGCATATTATATATATTATGCGTTTATATTACATGCTTAACATAAACGCATAATCACTTAATTATTTTTATATTCTTTACAGATTATTACTTTCTTCTTTTATTCATGGTAATTATTTTTTAAACGCGATTGTGTTAATGTATGACATAACACAATAGAATAAATTTTGATCAATGTTTTATTTCTCAACAAATAATGCGTTTTTTGTGGGATGTTTTACTGAAAAAGGAACGTTTCTCAAACAATTCCGTCACTGTTCAATTTTTAGAAAATTATATAAGAAATTCGTTTTGAATTTCTTATGTAATAATGCAAATGTAATGTAATATAAATATAGTATAGAGTTATAAAAAAAAAACTTTTTAGAATATATGAAAATAAATGTGATGATATAAAATCTTTTTTGTGTACAATTTTAAATGATATATTAAATTAAGTAATAAAATTTTTAATATTAAACTTACACTGATTTATAAGGTTTTTGTTTCTCTACATCTGAATAGTGATTTTTATGTATTTTATGTATTTTACTCCGTAAAGCAAAAAAATAAGTTTAAATTGTTTAAAATTATTTTTTTTTTATAAAATGCTTAATGTCTTAAAATCTAATGGAATTTTTATAACCTTGTATTTTTTTTATCAACAGTTAGGAATAAAAATCATCATTCAGATGTTGAGAAACAGAAACCTTATAACACAGTGTACTTAACGATGAATATTAATAATGTCTTTAATATTAATAATAATATTATGAACTGGCTGTTTTTAATAATATTATTTGCTAGGAAGATCTATGATAATAATTGAAATTGATCCATACAAAATTCTTGCATGTTCATTTTTTTGTATTTTCTATTTACATTTCTTATTTATAAATAGATATATAAAAATATTTATAAATAGATATATAAAAATATTTCTCGTTTCCATAATATGTAACATTTTGTTTTGTGTTGATAAAAATTTAAAAAGAAAGAATAAAGGAAGTATTACCTTCGTACTATGAAGCAAGATTTTAAAATAGTTCGTGTTTTTAAAATATTTTTATTAATTAAAATTCTATTATTTACAAAAAAGTATAAATTAATAATCATTTGACTCAGCACCGTATTTAATATCTACTAGATAATCGCGCGTAAAATTATTGCAATATTTTTTCGATTATAAATTATATTCTGTTTGTTGTCATATACATCAAGAAAATATTTTTTAAAAATTATATTCATCTTTTTTATATGTGCTCTACAGATTTTTCTAAAGTTTGCTATAGTATATTTGTAACTTTATAAAAGAATTTATTTTACGCTCTCCGTACAAAATTAACGTAGCTATTTTTGACTACGTTTACACGGCACCCTTAATCATATAAGTTTAAAACGAAAAAAAGAAAGAAAATTTTATCATTTGATAGAAAAAAAAGAATTTAGGAAAAAAATAGATTTAAACTAATAGTAACGTTTAGGTTTCTCTAAATGTTATCATTCTTTTACGACAACGAAGATCTATCACTCGTTATTTTTAAGTGACGGTTGTCTGGTGCCAAAACTGGGTTCCAAGGGTACCAAGTAAGTGACTTTCTCGCTAGCATTAGCGTCGTCTTGTTTGAGAATAGGTGTATTCTTTCTGGGTCTTTGCGATCGAACCTCTTCATATGTAACATATTCAGGCCTGACTGCCGGTCGCTGTTTCTTCAAATAGTATACTGCGGAAGCATTCTCCGGCACGTAACTCTGCTGAGTCGATTTTGTTGTCTGAGGTATCGGGGTGACGGTGTAACCGGAATTAATTAGAACAGACAACTCTTCTTGCGTCAGAGGCTGCTGATCCTTAGGAGAGGGAACACGTACAACTTGAGGACTATTTAGTTGGTCTTGATCAATAACCTCTTCGATAGTGAGAGATTTGACTGGCGACTTTTTTAAGAGACCTGATTGAGAAACATAAATGGAAGACTGAGTCGGTGGGACTTTGAGTTTGTGTACTTGACGAGGTTGATTGATAACAGGTTGAACGTAAGCTTGCCCTTGAACGGTAGTTTCACTGGAATCATCTGGTTTAGTCACGGATCTAGTGGCATAGGTAGAGCCGGAAGCCTGATACTTGTTCACGTCATCATTGGTAAAGTAATTATTAAGTGTCGGGAGCTTTTGAGAATTAGGTAAAAGATACTGAACAACTGGTGTACCGTCAGGATCTACCTTCTTAGATTCTGCCTGAGCTTTAGCGGCTGCCAAAATTTCAGTGTTGGCTTTGGCGCGTGATTGCTGATAGATTTTGTACAATGCTAAGGCTTGAGCCTCCGCTAATGCCTGAGCTTGGGCCTGAGCACGCAATTGATTTCTTTCAAAGTTCAAAGCGTCGATATGAGCCTTCTCCTGCGCTCTTACATGGGCCTGCTGTTGAGCCTCGACTTGACGTACAGCGTCAGTGTGGGCTTTCTGTTCAGCAGCTGCCTGAAGTCTCCTGGCTTCGGCGGCTTCGGCAGCCGCCTGCGCCTTTAATTTTGCCCTGTACGCAGCCTCTGGATCCTTAGGTTCCAACCGACCTTCGATGTGAGCTCGTCCGGCTTCGCTCACTTGCTCTCCTTGTTGAATTTGTTCCAAGGCGCTCTGTTGTCTGTACCTCTCGTGATCGATTCTGATCTGTTCTAAAGCGGTGTCATGATGTTTTTGATACGATGCCTGAGCGATTTTCTGAAAAGCTAAGGCCTGCGCTTCGGCCTGAGCCTGAGCTCTGGCATTTGCTTCAATTTCCGCCTGGGTCTGCCCTTGATGAGCTTTCAATTGACCACCGTCGCTTTCGTAGTCGTATTGCGGAGATGGTCGGAAAGATTCGATTCCTTTTGTCGCATAATCTACCGCTTGCGTTTGATACTGAATCTGAACTGGTTGCTCGATCGACTGATACGTCGCCGCTACTTGTTGTTGTGGCGGATAACGAGGAGGCGGACTAGTTTCAATATGATATTGTTGGTATTGTGTGTTGGGAGATAACTGAGGCACCGGTGCCGCCGTTGGTTTTACATATTCTTGTTGTGAATAGCCAGTTTTAGGCTGCGTCGGAATCAGATTAAACTCTTGGGCCTGATTGGCGGATACCAATTGCAACAACTCTTGCTCGAACGTGCCTAGCTTCGGTGAAGTGTAAGATTCTACTTGGTACGTTGATGCTCCGGATGGACCGCGTGTCGGTTGTAATGCCTGAGTCTGTGCCTCAGCTTGAATCAACTGGGAATGTAACTGAGGTTTCGGTCTAGCAGGAACTACGGGTTTGCGATAATTGTAATATGCCTGCTGCAGCGCCTGCTGCTGTTTGGCATAAAGTGGCCTACGCTGAGGCTCATTGGGTCTTGCGTATGCCTGCGGCTCAGTTCCGGTGAATTGTCGTAGAACGGCTAAGTATTCGGGCGATAGCTGAAATTTGTACATTTTTCTACGTTAGTAAACATTTGCGTTATAGCGAGAAATTGTCTTAAGGATGCGAGTACGTGAGGGCATTTTATAACATTTGTGACAAGATAAACGCCGATTCATTCGCACAATCGGTGTGTGAATGAGTTAATGCTTGTCTTGTGAAATCACAAAGAGATGTCGTGTTACCTCGTGTGCTCACACCCTTAATCTTGATGGTGAACTATCTAAATCAGCGTTAAAAAGCAAATAATAGATTTCACGCAAAGTTCGATAAAATTTTAAATACAAAATTGATTACAAAAGTTATATACAACAAAATACTACGCGCAATTATAATATAAATAATTTTGGAAACTAAGCAAAACTAAAACGTATCTATAAGGTATCATAATAGGGATTATCATGAGAGTATCCTGGTCCCACTTTATTACCCAATTACTTATATAAGTATTATAGATAAAGAATATAAATTTTTTATTGTTCCGAATATTTCGTTTTCAAAATAAACAATAAATAAAAAAACGAACAAATAATAGCCTAAGTTTACAGTAATTGAAGCGATTATATCAATATATACTTCTTAATATTACATATGTACAACAAATACCGAACTTTGAGCTTAATTCAAGCCATCTTCAGCAGTCTTGTACAATATAACCTCTTGATAAATAATTCGAGACACCTCGGTTGTTTTGTATACTTCACTATGAATATGTCGTTAAAGAAAGTGAATGCTTGGCGTTGTGACATTCGTTTTGTCGATCGTTATTTAACTTATTGTCATTTATTGTGCAGTTTATGGAGTGCAATAACACTTAGTTTAACAGCTAAATGACGGTTACATACTTCAGATTTGATAATCTGGCAGACTTTCTTGCTGCACTTGATTATTTCGATTTACGATTACTTGATTTGTATTAAGGAAATTGTATTAAGGAAAAAGGTAATATAGACAACCAAAATGTCTCGAATTATTTATCAAAATATTACTCGGGTAATATACCTATGAATTAGAGTGGGAATATCCGAGACGATTCTCGGATATTGATAGCCTTAATCTACAGCTATATATTGGTAAATTTTTTCGAATTTTCGAGACTTGTAATTGAAAATAAAAAATAAAAAGTAAAAATTAATTAAAAATTAATTAAAGGTAACGCAAATAAAAGAAATAATAATTAAAGGTGATATATTCTATTTTGTTTCATTTCCATTATTCTGTGAATGAACTTGATCTTACTAATAACTAGAAACAAATAATCGAAGGTTAGATTATTGCTCTGTAAGTTATCGCAACAACTCAGTAGATGAGCTGGATAGTGACCGATAAAGAAGCAATGATCACGAAAGTGACTCATCTCGCTGTAACGGTACACAAGGCCGTGGGGAAGGTTATAATTCTATAAGTGTATGAGATAAAACTAGAAACTTATACTCGGCTGTTAGTGGGTGTGGTTGTACCGGTTCTGTCAGGTCGAGGCGATTAGAAGGCGTGCAAACTTGCAAGCGTTATGCAAGCGAGTGATTGCATTCGAGCAGCGGCACTACTGAGCGATCACGAGCGACCGCGTAGGCAGCACACATCTCGGCAAAATCTCCGTTACCTTTTTTTTGTAATCTATAGATTTCTATAGATCGAATCTATAGATTTGCGAATATATTATCTAATATTATTTACTGAATCAATACAACGGTAATTGATAATAATAAAAATTTATTCATATTTTTGCGCATCTTTTGAGTATGTCAGTTTAAATTTATGAAAATAAAATATTTTTTACAATACTTCTATTTATTTAACTTAATTTATGATGTTCCATCAAATATTCAGCAACTTAACTTGATTTATGAAAAATTATCGCTTATTGTCATATTAATAACATACATTTTTGAAAATGTATACTTTGTTTTTTATCATACAATTTTATGTTCCTTGTATTCTATATACTTTAATAATATAATAAATATTTTTAATAATATTAATCATAAAAATCCTAAAGTAACAGCTGATAAAAGTAACGTATATTGAATAATTATTTTAATTTCAAGCTTATTAGAAGTTTAACTTTATTTAACAAGAAAGGATAAAAATTCTGAGAGACAATAGGAGGAGAGAGGGATCCGGTGTTTCACGGAATGTACAATCTCTCGTTATCCTCGAAGTGCACTGGTGAAATGGAAATCCTCGTACAAGTAATGAGAGTAATGGAGTCTAGCAAAGCTGACTACTACCTCGTTGCATCAGAACACCTAGATCTTGAAGGCGGACCTAAGTCTTTCTTTCTCTTTCTCTCTCTCTCTCTCTCTCTCTCTCTCTCTCTCTCTTTCTACATGCTGTTATTCAAATGTCTTATAAAAATAGTCTGTTCATGGCTAGTTAGTCAGCACGTTAGTAGGTGAATAAGCAATCAATATAGTCATATTGACCAATGACAATAATGCTAAATATTCGACGAAATATTTAATACTGAATATTCTATAATGCGATTAGTTGAAATTTAATGGATATATATATATATA
>Ga0157364_1007026_pt1 | contig 11623 bp, 4 predicted proteins | sample AttsexASBM2_FD_111476 | JGI IMG/M metagenome (GOLD analysis project Ga0157364, IMG submission 111476) | Fungus gardens microbial communities from leaf cutter ant in Ribeirão Preto, State of São Paulo, Brazil - Atta sexdens ASBM2 | ecosystem: Host-associated > Fungi > Mycelium > Unclassified ...
AGTCTTAAAGATGAGTCGCGTGCTGGACGCCCTGAAAAGATTGAAACGGACAAGCACTGCTGGATATAAACTCTACGCAAACTGAAAAGGAGCTTGCAGAACAGCTTGGCGTTACGCAGCAAGCCATTTCCGTACAATTACATACGAATAAAGATTGAATTTTACAAAAAAGCTCAGAACTTTTTTGTACACCTAATAAATAACGTATTTTAAATAGTCATTGTAAGACATTTATATGTTTATACTTGTTATTCTTAAAAATTATGCATTTGTAAAATGTAGTTTATCAAATGCGATTTAAATCGGTTGGAGAATAACGAAAAAAGCAATGAAAACAACGTTTAAAAACTGGATGTGAATAATGTTATTGTAAAAAATCAGACCTGAATAACGTTTAAAAATCGGATGTGAATAACGTGAATATTAAAAAAACAAATGAGAATAATATTTAAAAAACGAATGAGAATAACATTTAAAAACTGAATGTGAATAACGTTAAAGAAACGAATGCATAGTTTATGACATCTATCAGCCGGACATCACAACTAAAATTATACACAACTAAAATTATAGAACTGATATACGTTGAATCTACTACATTTAGATTTATAGTAAATACTTGATATTTAGATATATAATATATCTTATGTTTACGTATAATTATCTTGTGTTTATTGGGAATACAAATTAAATTGATAAATAATTTTTAATAATTCGATGCTCATCATATTACCTCGGCTGGGAGTCGAACCCAGATCTCTTGTATTCCATCCTAAGCATTTATTAAATAAGCTTTTAGACTGCCTAAAGGCTTAGGATGCTTTTAATATGATGCCTGATTGAGCATCGAATTATTAAAAATTTCTTATCAATTTAATTTAATTTATGATATTATTATTAGTAGTTTAATTGAGTTTATAAAATTCGGCAAAGAGTTTATAAATTTCAGCATTAATTCGGCATGCAGTTTGAATGATTACAAATATGATATACATTTAAACAATTAGGAGTAAAAAATAAAAATAAATAATTAATGTAACTCTGATATACACTAATTATTTATTTTTATTTTTTAATCATTAACAATACTCCTAATTGTTTAAATGAGATATAAGGTTTTAAACAATGCAGAAAAGCAAAACACACACGTTAAAAAAAAGTCCTCTATAAGTTATACAACTTATTTATTTTTATTTTTTATTTAATTTTAATTTTTATTTTTTAATCATTAACAATTCACCTAATTGTTTAAATGAAATGTATAAAGTCTCAAACGATGCAGAAAAGCAAAACATACATGTTAAAAAGAAAAGTTCTCTAAACTAATTTTTGTGGAAAATACGCTTAAAAACCAATTGAGAATGTAATAAAAGAGAATTCAAATATTTAACGAGCTGTCGATACGGATTCCCGTTATCCGATCGATTTGAAATTTGACAGGAATTAATTTTTTGTGAATTGGAACCATTTTGAGAAGTGTTGCGGAAAAAATTCGAATGTCGAAAAAAATGAATCTATACATTAGGTGTAATAAAAAGAAATCCATTATTTTTCCATTCAATTTCATGCAAAAATAATGGATTTCTTTTTACTACACCTAATATATATGTATATGTATGTATTATATATTATATCGTTCGACAAACCGTAGTTTAGCCATAACAGCATATGCAACGAATTCTTAAAATTTGATTTTTTTCGAAAACTAACAATAAGCAGAAAATCAAAAATTTTATTCTATATATTTTCAAAAACAAATTAAAGAGAAAAGGTTATGAGCTAAGAATTTTTTTTTGATCTATATAAATTGATAGATAAGTAAAAGTCTTAATAAATTAATTATGAAATTTAATAACATGCCTAACAACAACAAACATTTCGATCACGTTCGGATCATTATCAATGTTTACAAAATATGTCTGAACGGTAAAAAAACATAACATAAAGTTGATCGAAGATTAAACATGTATTTCGCATTGAATAACTATATATAACTGTTGGTATCAATAAAATTAAGAAGGATCTTCATTTTGTTAGTTGAACGGAATAGTAACGCACATAAAATACATACATTAGAATTCATCAGAAAAGTAAAAATTTATACTGTACAATCGAAGACAAATGAAAATACTTCACACTGTCAAGACATCAAAATGTTGATATTAATAATTGAAAAATCTTCGTCTTGTTAGAAAATTTGTACAGCAAAAAAACATCAGTGTGATTATATAGTGTCCAGAACGAAAAATAACGCATTACAGCTATAATAATAATGTAAGATTATAAGAATGACAAAAATTTGATAAGAACAATACAAAATTGATATAAGCGAAAGTAAAAAATGTACAAATCTATCAGTTCAATTAAAATTAAATAAAAAAAATATCTTTCATAATTGTAATTGAGAGTTCAGTCCAAAAAAATTAAATAATATGAATGAAATGCAATAGACAATGCGATAAGAGAAAAATCAATGTCTCTTATCTTCTTTGTTAGACGAAATAAATTTAAATGACTTTTAGAGAAAGGAAATAAAGTTGATGTTAGAAAATAGTGGGAAATAAAAATTAGAAGGGGGGATGGATAGAAAGAACGGTAGGTAAGAAGAGGATGTATAGAGAGGAAGGAAAGATAATTATGAAGGAGAAAAGGATTGTATGATGTGAACAGGATTCTGGCAATGATTCAGTATCATTTTGTTTATTTAAATTTCGTCTCTGTCTTTTAATGTGAATCATTTCAGATATTAATCTTTTGTTATAAGAAGACTCACTGTCTAAAATACTCACATTATTCCATCTGAAATTATGATTAATGCAATGATCGGATATAACAGATGGAGAACCTATCTTTTTATTGATATCCGAAATGTGTTCATAATCTAGTACTTAGTTTTCTCTTTGTTTTGGCCAACATGGCTGACGTCACAATCATCACATGAGATCTTATATACAACATTTTGATTCGAAAGCAATTCTAACTTACCTCTCTTAATATAATTTTTTAAGGTATTAGTGGTGAAAGCTAGTTTATACAATGAAAATACATATTAGAAGTAGATAGAAAACTTTCTGAGAATGCACATAGAGAATTGTAAAATATTTTTCTTTAATTTGTAAATTATGTGTAATATTTTTATTCAATGTATGAAATTTTAATCTTTTTTCCATTGTGAAAAAAATAAAAGAGAGAGGATAACCATTTCAAAAAAAATGTGAATTGCGTCGATCAAATTTTTTTGTTGAAAGCGAGAGAATGCCAGATAGAATATTTTGATTAAAAAACTGATAATTGTGCCTCTTTTGTGACAGAGAGAGTGATTCGAATAGAAATTGAGGAACCTGTCAGAAAAGGTAGCTTTGTGATATATATAAAAAATTATTCTCTGATTGTCAATAATAATTGTTGTATCAAGAAAACATATTCTGTCGTTAACACCATATAACCTTCATAGTAAACTGTATTCTTGTGTATAGAGAATATATTTTTAAAAATTTTATTCTATTTTTTTAACTTTTTTAAGGAATCATTTCGTGTCCATTTTTACATGGTATTCGGCCGGACTCTGTACATAATTCACATTAAAAAATATATTCCTGCTCATAAAATTTGCAATTAAGTATAAAATATGATAATTATAATATAAAATATTAATCCTTTTTCTGCATTTTTTTTATTTATATCATAAATTATATTTCAAATTATATTCAGTGATAATAAGAAATTTTTTGTTTATTATTAATAATAAGAAAATTACTTTTAATAATAGTTGCAAAATACATTGCGCTGCAACATTGCTATGACATTGCAATTGAATTATGATGCTATAACAATGTTGCAAACTACATTGCGCAATCTATTTGAAATATTACAATGGAATATTGGAGATATATCTCATTCATGCGAAACGATAATGAAGGCGCATCCGTGGCCTTTATATAATAAAGTTTTCACTGTCAATAACACAGTACAAATCAAAATAAAATAAAATTCTTGTTATAGTTTAAGATTGACCGAATATTTTTGTTTATTATTGATACTGATTGGATGACTAGTTTCTGAGAAAAAAGAATCATAAATGTAGTTTTCAAACTTTGACATTTTTTATTTCAAAAACTATTGCTTTAAACAAATAGTATCCGATACAAAAAATGTTCATTTCGATCTAATTAAACTTATAGAATTTTTTCAGAATTTTTATTCGAAGTTTAAATTTAAAAAAAAGGTTAAAATTAATGCGCCCCCTAGGGGGGGGGGGGAGTGATGGAATGAAAGTTGCTTTGCATGGAAAGTCGTTAAAGCAGAAAATTTTCGTCAAGTACGTTTTAAAGTAGAAAATTCCTATTTTATATAGTAGAAAAGAGATATCAATTGACATCATTTTTCACTCTTTGATAATGATTTTTAATAACGAGCGATGACTAAAACTTGTTGGAAGTCATTCAAAGTCATGACCTTGATAACATATGTCAAAATCAAAGTCATTAAGAGGGTTTCCTATTGCAAATAATTATACCGATCGAAATTATTCAATTATTCTCTGATTTACATTGTGTTTTCTAAGGATAACGAAATAATTCCGATTGGAATTCATTCCAACTTTTTCCTAGGTTTCTAGATATACAGTTAAAATCTATGGTTTACAGTGAAAATCAAATGTTATTTTCGATCGGTCAACAATCGTATAATATATGAACGCGCATGTATAATGTATAGTATTATTGTAGAGCATGGCAAAAAAAATTGATTCAGCAAACTATACAGCGACGCACAACAAATCCTATGTATCATAAACATAACATATTTTCACAATTATTCTGTAATAAAAAGATTTTATATTAATTTTTATAATTTTATTGATGTAATTTGGATTAAAGAATGAAAGTTAATTTAAAATAATCAAAAAAATTCAAATTTATTATAATTTAAATTCCTAAATTAGCTGAAATAAACCTCGTCTCGTATGAGTGCATGCATGAGTATGAATGCAATCATGGTTCGGAAAAATTAATCATGATTTAATTAATAATAGGATACGAAATTTAATTAACAAGATTTGATTAAGCATTATATTTTGATGGAAATAAATAAAATTTCTAGTTATTATTTTAACATACACTAGAATATTTATTAGTATGACGGTTAGAGTTTAGTAAGTGCGTATGTATTACAAAATAATATTCAAGTATATAGTATCCAGTTATTGTAACTAGAAAAAAGTAGGTTACGTGTAATTAACGGAGTATTGATAGAATTAAATAGAATTTCTGATTATCGTCCGTGAACAGCATTGCTATGAAAAGGATATGATTGAGTTCTATATATTTCTTGTAAATAAAAAATTGCATAGAATAGACTGAAAGGAACATTATTAGACTTTTCATTGATATTTTAATAAAATGGTTCCTTGAATATGAATCCTCAAAATTATTTTATTTTGAAGATGAAAATAAATTCTTGTGACATATACTGCGCGCGCGCAACTGTAGGCATTATATGTCACAAGAATTTATTTTCTGCGCGCGCGCGCACGCAACGCACGCACACTATATTTTTTTGTATTATGTATTCATTATGTATTCATTTCATTTTCCAATAAAGAGTTTTTATTGTCAAATTGAGGCATTTGATTTGAGGATGTCAAAATCAAAGTGATATACTTTAGAACTCGTAAAAAAATTTTTTTCTATTCATAAGAACGATTTATAATCCAGTTAAATATAACTTTTAAAGGCTATGTAGGAGATCCCGGAAAAATTCCAACTGGATCTTGTTCTGGGTGACCTATAATTTGAAGGAAGTAATGACTAATTGAACGCTTAGAACTTTGTTAAAATCAATCTTGAACTTGAAATTTCGTCATTTTTTTTCAAATTAATCGACTGTATTTCTTAAGACATATATCGTAGAGCTAAATGAATTATTATCGTGTTCAGCGACCAAAAAAAATATACATTTCAAATCCAGAGATTAAGCCATTTTTGCATCAAATCAATCATGTAAGGAAAATTGAAACTTTGATTTAAGAATCGTAAGAGGTAATCTTTAAATCTTCATATTTTTTGATAAAAATTTAGAGGTGTTCTTTTGACATGAAAGCTCTTGAGTTGAGAGGCCGATTAAAAAAAAATTTGTTTTCCTTGTCAGTCTAATATATAGGTATATATAACAGTAACATGTAATACAATATACAATATATATAATTGAAATTGACAGCGCTGTTAAATTTTAGGTATTCGTATATTACGACAGAACTGAATTTAGCTCACACATTAATAAGAGATTGTCATTATATTTTAATTAAAAGTTGTGTCATTTTCATTAAAATGTATGCAACCATTTGGTTTCGAAATATAAATATTTGTTTTGTTATCTTTGATACCAAAATAATCTTTGATTACCCAAATAATCTAATTATTAAATATACATGAACAATATTAAGTATTTATTTTAGATCGCATATGTGAAAAACACAATCAATACTAGAAAAATGCCTATAGTCGAAACTGGATCTTCATTTAAATAATTCAATCTTGAATTACTAATATACAATATATATACTTGCATATATACCATATTGTAGTCTTTTTAGAATTGCGCGCCGAATTGTTTTTCCAAACTATAAACGCAATTAAAATTACTCTAGTAATCGCGAATTAAATTGATAAGCAATTAATTTACAAGCGTTTAATTTGATGCTACTATCAAATATTAAATATATCCTTATTTCAAATTAATACAATTTTGTTCAATATGTCAGGTATTTTCACCCTGACAAATTTAATATTTCTAATTTGAAAACCTACAGCACGAATTATTCGAGCATTCACGATTTCTCCTAATAACAGCGATACGAAGTTATACGATATACATCTGTCGCGGCGAAATCGCAGGTTTTCTGTGATGTCACATAATTTAATCCGATCTGTGCCTTACAGCTATTACGTTATTATGTTCTGGAGGCCTTTAATGGGGGGGGGGGGGGGGGGGGGAGAGTAGGCGTGCTACTACGAGAAGGAAATCACGCTGCCGCACATCATGCATCATCTCATTCGTGTTACGCATATAAAATGCACATCTTTGATCATTAAACGTTCATCACACATATATTTATAACTTCGAGGTGTTTAAGACTTTAGAACGTCGACAGAACGACGCGCTCTTTAGCTAAACGAGGGAAAAAATTATTATTATTATTATTATTATTATTATTATTATTATTATTATTATTATTATTATTATTAGTAATAACTGCAATAGTAAAGAGTGCGTGCGTTCACATGAAACTTACATTGATCAAATATCTTAAGCATCGTTTTCTTCAACTGCATAGTCGTGACCGCGCCGCGGAACTACTCCAATGAGGAAACAACACACACAAAACATGATCTCTCGTTGCTTTGCATGATCCAATTAACCATTCCAGTCCAACGTCGATAAGGCGAAACTTTCAAAGTTATTGGCCGTTAACTGAAAACAGGACGTTGTATCTCACCGCATGATGCGGTTACGGTCGCCCGGCGGCGAATCGACATCCTCTCCTTCCTTCTCTCCTTTCGCTTCCTCTGGGTCAGCACGTGCGCGTATGTATGTGAGTACGTGCATACTTAAGCACAATGAAACACTCGACTGCACTCGATTGTAATGGTATGCGCTCTCCACTATTACCACATTATCGTCACCATCGTCAGCAGGGAAGTCGTTGTTCGTCGTTACTTCGGGCGGAATTCGTACGATGAATAAATTCGTTCGCACAATAATATATCTTCCATATACAATCTCTTTTTCGGAGGAGGAAAATGCAAATTATAGACTGGAGCGTATGATGAATTGAACTCGAGGTTCCCGGAGGAACAATTTTCATCAGCTAATTCAAATTCTGGCAAGTTCATTCGCTCCGCACTGCTACGGAAATCGCTCGCAGCTGCTTCGATCTCTCGGTGCAAGTTAGAGCCTAAACACAAAGATAACCGTAACTGTGTCGTGGAACATAATCGTAGCTGTAGATTGGCCAAAACATTGTACGTTGACCTACTACAACTCACGTTTCACGATTTCTTTTCGCTAAAGCCCTTACGCTATTTGACTGATATGAAAAAACTATAGAAAGTAACTTCGCGATTCGTTACAGGCCAAATAAATTTTTTTGTAATCACACGGAAGACGCGTGGATTGAAGGAAAGATATAATCGTCGCGAAACTTGCAATCATATAATTTCACGGTTACTGTGTTGATTCAACGCGATCAGAATTCAGCATCCCGCGAGAGTTGAGATTGTCGACATACGTACCGATACCTTCTACCGCACATTACACCGACATTATGCATTTTTACATGCATTATATCTCAACTATCTTCTGATATTGTGCCAAAAAAATCGAACATTTATTATTCTATCGATCTGTTGGCGAGCAAACATATGTTTTTCTTCTCGGTGCAGTTATACCAGAAAATGCGATTTCTTTCGTATGTTATGATAGCATAAATCCGCCGTTCTCGGTTGCCAGATATTCGCGCAATGCCTTTCGAAGACGCGCGTAGCACATTGCACGCGAGTTTAGTTGCGACTGTTAAAAATCAACTTGTGTTCAGTAAAGTTGTGGTGTGATCCAGCACAACGCTCCAAACGAGAAAAGAAGGAGAAAAAAGAAGAAGGGAAAAGAGGAGAGAGGGAGGAGGGAAGGGGGAGGGAAGGGGGAGGAAGAGAGGGAGAGAGAGAGATGAAAAGAGAGGGAAATAAAATTTATGTCAATCTGTACGTTTCTATTTCTGGAACAAATTAAATTATCGGGAAACATTAACCAAAATCAAAAAGATCAAATGATGTCGCGAACTTATCTCAGAGAAATGCGAACTGTCGTATGTAACACAATACTAACGAAAATTACATTCATAATATTTGTAACTCACTCATACGCGCGCTTGCGAGAGAGAGAGAGAAGAAGAGAGAAAGAGAGAGTCCAGAAAGATAAATATCCTCTTTATTTCGCTTCATTACATATGATATGCTTGCATCGCACATTCGCGCGATAACTATATATGAGCATGTACGACTATGCGTATTCGTGCACACGTCACCAGACAGAAAGCGAAAGAACGCAAAGAACAAAAATCAGAAAAACAGACAGAATTAAAGAAGCAGCCATATAACAAACCAGATCTCGTTATATAAGTGAATAAAAAGTACGAACCAATGAAATTTCTCGAAAACTAAGCATTTCCAAAAGAAATGTACAAAAGTTGTAGAGTTTTAAGTTTCTATTCATTGATCTCATCAGTCTGACCTAGAGTGGCGTCGCCAATTATTCCTCTTATTTTCATCTTTACTACTACTAAAAATATTATATATTTTTATATTATATATTAGGGATATTTACTACTATAATAATACTAAAAATTCATTTTTACGTATGTTAATTCTAATACCAGTGGAACTGTAACTTTTAAATCTCATAACTCAAAAAGTACTTCATAAAAAATAATTCATTGTAATATTTTGAAAATATCTTGACACCAGCTATTAGATTCTGGAATAAAAAATACGGTGCGTCATTTTAAAAAATCGATGCGACCTTGACTCGACTTTGGTAACGCTACTCTTCAAGATCAGATTGATCAGATCAGTGAATACATCATTTAAAACTCTACAACTTTTGTAGGAAACATTTCTTTCAGAAATGCTTAATTTTCGAAATATTTTATCGGTCCAGAACTTTTTACTCATCTTGCATATCAAATCTCATTCATTTGTTATACTCGAAAAAGGGACAACAGAGATGACACATTTATTTAAAATGTCGAAAAATGAGTTTTATGATTACGCGACTCCATTTTAACTTTTTTATAGAATTTACGCCGATTTAAAGAATATTAGATAAGCCACAAAAAATCATGTTGTTTTTTCTCACCCTACATATCGAAACAAATTAGTTACTTTTCTGACGCAGCTGGAGTAACGATAAAACAATTGAAAGAAGTGTATACGCATTTTAGGTGATTTAGAGAGCACAAAGGTTGAATTTTGTCCTTCTTTTTTAATTTACTTTTCACTTGCTGATTCCATGAATCATAAATTAAAATATCTGCGAAATATAATTTTAGGACATACAAGGAAACAACATGATTTATTTTATCATTTTGTCGAATTATATCTATGATAAAATTGCGGAAAAATTTATTTGTTATTATAAAAATCGGTTTATCATTAAAATTATTATTATCTTGACTCTTAATTGCATTATACTGCATGACTAAAAAATCCTGGATCAGTGAAACAAGATATTGAAAACAAGACATTTAAGAAAAAAATATTTTATACTATATAAAAGTATTTTATACTATACTACTATAATATACTACTATAATATATTACTATAAATATGTATACATATATATGTATAGATACAGAGTATAAAGATCCAAACAACATTTAAGGGGAGATTCCTGAGATCATTTTGAATCGAAAATTCTAACACTAAAATGTTAAAGCTATAATAATTTTTAAATTATAAACATTTAAAATTAACGAATCATATTGTTTTGGCGCACTCAGGGGCGTCACAACAAAGTACTAAACGCGAAAACAGTCTTATCATTTCTTTTGTTAATATCGATTTTAGAATTACATATGTTAATATAAGATGTTGATATTTTTACAAATGCATTGTACAATAACGTTATATAATATTTTCCTTTTTATAATAATATTTTTAGCTTTGATATACATTTATCATGAAACACAAACTGTTAGATAACAGTTTTCCGAATTGCTACCAATTTCATATCATAATTAGCAAAAATTAGTAGCTTTTTATGTAGAGTTATGTTAATATTTAACTGTTAATATTCAATTAAAATTCATTCAAATACATTTTAAACATTTCATTAAAATAATCAGGAAAAATTAGAAATTTATATAAATAAATATTATAATATTTATTTATATAAATTTCTAATTTATAAATATTATAAAATTATTAATTATGAACAATCGTAATTATTTGTACAACTTTATAGCAGTTAATTAACTTCATATCAATTAATTAATAATAAATGATGTACATTATTATAAATGTTTGAATTATGCTTCATTCACATTTTATGCACAGTCTTGCGCGTCTCAATAATCTTTGTTGTGCATTGATTATCATATCGGGTGATATGCTTATAACTATTTTAACAATGTGATTGTGTAAGTCCTTCCGATTGCGTACTAGTTCCCGATAAATATAATTTTTTAAATACCCTCAGAGGGGAAAAATCTATTGGAGTTAAGTCGGGTGATCTGGGTGGCCAGTATTGCGATCCTTCGCGTACTATCCATCTACTAAAAGAAAAATGTCGAAGTACAACAAAGCAAACATTATTTGATGACATTTTCTTCAATATTTATTCGTTATAACCAAATTTGATTGTATTAGGTGTACAACTTTGCTTCCGCCGTTTTCCTATAGATGGCTTTAGCGGTAAGTGGTGGTCGAAATAAATAGATCATAAACGTACATATTAGGTGTACAAAAAAGTTCTGAGCTTTTTTTTGTAAAATTCAATCTTTATTCGTATGTAATCGTACGGAAATGGCTTGCTGCGTAACGCCAAGCTGTTCTGCAAGCTCCTTTTCAG
>Ga0157364_1007027_pt1 | contig 11623 bp, 5 predicted proteins | sample AttsexASBM2_FD_111476 | JGI IMG/M metagenome (GOLD analysis project Ga0157364, IMG submission 111476) | Fungus gardens microbial communities from leaf cutter ant in Ribeirão Preto, State of São Paulo, Brazil - Atta sexdens ASBM2 | ecosystem: Host-associated > Fungi > Mycelium > Unclassified ...
ACACACACACACACACACACACACACACACACATATATTGTATTCTCTGAACACCATAGCACGTATTTACGTGGAAATACATTACGTTGTCACCCGCGCTAGTAACAATTAATGCAATACACTGTACAATCGGCGAACTTGTGATCGCGAGTGTACACACTATTGCATGTCTTATGTGCCACGTGCACGTAAGGACATTCTATTTTCGCTCCATGAATTTTTGATGTGAAATCCGAGCGCCACTCTCTGTATTCGGCTCTCCGGTATCTTCGTACGATGGCAGATCGTACATATGACATAATCAAAAAAGCAAATATATTATATTCTATCTATACCTTTGGCCAATTCTATGCCCACATTCTTTCTTCTTCTTCTTCTTCTTCTTCTTCTTCTCTTCTTCTTCTTCTTTTTCTTCTTCTTCTTGGAGAAGGAAGTTATCCATTCCTCAGACTATAAGTATTCCTATGCCGAGTATTGCAGACAGAAAGAGATGGAAGAAACAGCTAAACTATAAGAGAGACAGCGATGGGAGATAAAGCTAAACTGTAAAGTAAAAAGAGATGAGATATAAAACCGCAGCTAAGCAAAAATTTAGTCAAAATATAACAACGTTATATTAAATAACAGCGGCATTAAATAACAGCGTGGAGCAATTTCGTCAAACATTTATTCAAAAATAAATTTACTTAAAAAAAAAAAGAAAATATGAACTTTGAACATACATACATATAGATACAAAGACGCAAGTCTTTACTTACGTGAATCGTGGTATAGATCAATTTGCAAATCTTACCTCCTAATAATCTTTTATTATTGCAACGGAATAACCACATTTATTCAGTTTTTGAAAGTATGGAAGGATTTGAGATGTTCAAAGAGTTTAGAAGATGTATAAAATGCAACTGCAGCGTAATTGTAAATAACTGTAACATTATTGACATGGTTTTCGTATAAAATCGTATATTTACATGCGATTAAGTGTTAAATATGAATCAGTGTCTAGGAATTCCACAATCACGTTTTGTTGAACTATACCAACGATGCACGTTTGCATAGCCGTGTAAGAACGCAAAAGTGTGACATATAGGGTGCTTAGGAAAACAAAATTTTTCTTAAAGAAATTAAACTTCATTTTCGCTTATAAATAAATTTCTTTTTAATTTTTTACGTTTATATTAGCAGTTGATATATGATTAGAATTGAATATAATAAAAAAAAGCGACGAAAAATCTTAAAGAATCCTATCAAAAAGAAGGGAAAAAGACAAATTTGAAAGATATTAAAGAATATTAAAGAATATTCAAAGAATATTCTTTCTAGGAGATTTAGATTTTATTAATGATAAATTATTTTTCGATCATTCTTCCACTTAAGTGGAAGAAAAAAAACTCAAAAATTTCTGTAATCAATTTTACATTGAAAGCGTAAAGGATAATAGCAGATAAGAAAAACACAAAACTTTCGATTCCGGACATCCTTTATATATCGCTCGACTTTGCGCATGCTTTGTCTCTCGCTCGAGGATTCGTATAAAAAGTATAAGAGAAAACAAAATGAAAAATATTCATGTTCACATCTGAAAATGTATCGAGAATATGCACATCGAGAATATGTGCAAATGGATGATAGAATCAAAGTTTGCGGCGGGCTAATAATATTTGTTCTTGTAATTAAATATTTTATATTTTTTCACCTTCGCTTTTCTTCTCGCCGACAGATGTGTAATTAATTACATTTATCTTATTTAAAATATAAAAAATGCAGCATGCTATATTATAAGAAATAAATGAACGGAATTAATTTTTTCCATATATGTTAAATGGAAATACAAAAAATTAAAAATATTGTCTATATTAATAAAATAGTATTGATAATCTAAAGCGTTTTCCATCAAGTGACATAATTGACACACATGAATCATTTTATCCTTGTTGTTTACTAATGTTAAAAAAAGATAAAATGATTCACTGTGTTATGAAGCGACTACGTTATATGTCATCATAATAGAGTTTAATAACATATTCGTAATTATTATAAATACTGTCAAAATACAAATTATTATAAATACTGTCGTTTTATAAACGCTAAGTTAAATCTAACTTTGTGACAATTGATGGTGTTATTATATATAAAAGTGGATTGGTATTTAACTAGCGTTTATACATTTTATGTAGCAATGAAGGATGGCTGCAATACATCAGCTAACATACATCAGCTAAAAGCAAAATTGGGTAAGTTAATGCTTTTTTTTATTTAAATTAAGTTAAAATTAATAACTTATAAAATTAGTTAAAAGTTAATAATTAAAAGTTGAATGAACAAAAACTGATGATAAAGTTACATCAAGATCGAATTAACACAAATTAAATAAAAAGTTAATTTTGAAAAACATTGTTTTTTATTAAATTATCTTAATTTTTCTTAAAATCAGATTACTTTAAATAACATATAAAGACAATTGCAATATATAGATCATCGGATAAATTTAATATTTTATTTATAAATTTTGCACAAGAAATAACAAAGCTATTTCTTGTACAATAAAAAACTGATTTTTAGTATTTTTCTATTTTTATATTTATATTATAAAAGAAAAATATAAAATGTAATTTTTAAAAATATAGATAATCTTCATTTTTGTGTTGGTCTGTATGCACGTTTTTTTGAAAATTATACGTAAATAAAAGATTTACTTTATTCTTTCTTTATTGCTCATTAAAGATATAAAACAAGAATAACATGACGCAACAGTTGATAATGTCGGAGCACAGACCTTTGCATAATGCATAAGAAAATCACCTAATCAGAGTCTTTTATTTCGTGGAAACAAAGAAAATGAAGAACTTTGATTGGTTTATTTTCTTATGCATTATGCATTATATATTATACAAGACTTTATGCTTCCGCTCATTAACATTTCCTAAATGCAAATCCAACGCACTTTTTATCTTTGAGTATTACGAGCGTCGCGTCTATTAATATTATTATTAGTATTATCAACTATTGAGCTTTTTTTAAATTAATTTCCTAATATTTAAGATTTTATAGAAAATAATATTGACGTTTAGAAAGATAAAAGAAAACTTATAAATTAAAGTTTATAAAAGTAATTAAACTAAGTTATAAATTAAAGTTTATAAAAGTAATTAAACTAAGTTAAAAATTAATTCCTTCCAAATTTATTAAATTAAGTTAAAAGTTATCAACTTTTTAACTTTTTATCTTTTTTAACTTTTTAACTTTTTAACTTTTAATTTATTAACTAGTTTATTACCCAACCCTGGCTAAAAATATGTGCCAAAAAATTAAGGAATCATATTAGCTAATCAACCAAAAAATTTTTTGTCATATATACTCTGAAATTGCAAAACATAAAACAATAATAATGGCTTTGTGCAATAAAATGTTGTATTGTATATTTACATTGTATATTACATATATACAATATATTACATTGTATATTTTGTTACAGTTTTTGATAAATAATTTTTAAACCAGTAATAAGTGGATATTTAATTTTTGCACGAACATTTATTAAAATTTTTATAGTATACAAATTATATACATATTATATATAATATATACAGGTATATATTATATATATATATATATATATATATATATATATACACATATATATACGAGGTATCTCAAAATTTGCGATTCAAAATACTATAGCAAAATATACTGAGAGAAAAAAAGTGGCTGCAAGTACCATAATTTAACTATATTTTATAGTTTAATTTTTTTGTGGGGGGGGGACAACTATAAATTTATAATAATATACAGCTGCTTCAACATTGAATTATAATGATCATTACAATTACACATGCATTCATGTATTACATAATTATCTCATACATTAAACGGAATTTGCATATAATAAATTATCTCTATTTTTAATTAACTCTAAAATATTATGACAAACATAATTCCAAGTATAAGGAATCACATACTTATATAATAATTTATTGTTTATTATGGTAAAATGTATTCATATTATAATATAATGATATTCTACTTTTTATGTACAATATATACCTGTAACATCACATTACAGAAAGGTCATATCAGCAACTAGAGATTTGAAGATAAATAGCGCACGCGCGCTGTCTTAACTATTAGGGGAAAGTTGGGGGATTGTGTGCACCTAAAGAAAATTTATTGCTGGAATGATTTTCCAAGTTTAAGTGTGAAAATAGGAACTATAAATATTCTACTATTATGCATCCTCATATCGACTTTCATTCAATAAGGTTGTATTTAACCAAAAGGAAAAAACGGAAAAGCGAAAAAATTTCTCGCGCGTGAGGTAATTGTGCGCAAAAGTCGTAAGAAATGAATGAATTGTGGAATTGATAAAGAAATCAGAAAATATATTCATTATATTGCAATATAAATATGTATTAAATAGATTTTAAATATGGGTTGTCTGGAAAGTTCGTGCCGATGTTGAAGGAAAATTTAAACGCAGAAAATTTAAATTTTAGTATACATTTATTAAATTATACAGGTTAATCGGCACAAACTTTTCGGATAATATTAAGAAAACCCAATATTAAGAAAAAATACAAAACTAATATAATAATAATGCATATACACTTTGGCAAAATGAAATAGTAATGCCAAGAAGAAATGAAAAAATTAGTGCTAATCATATAGTATATAGAAGGTGGTAATTGTGCGCATTTTAAAACGCTTGCGCAGAATTGCCCGTCGCGATCTGACTCGGTACGAAATACGATTACTTCAATTTCTAACTAAACTTAATAAATACAGCTCAAAAGATCCACATAATAACGTACTTTAATAACGTAATAACGCAATTTTAAACAAACAAATTAAAAATACAGATTTACCTTATTTTCTGAAAGCTAAAATAATAAGAAAAGATGTGACACTTTTTTGTATTTCTCTGGCTAGCAAAATGTATTTACGTCATATCTTTTGTAGTTATATCTTAAGAGGACGACCTCCTGCGTAAAAATTTCACCATGGTGATGTCTTCATCTATTGGAAAAAGAGTAAACCAGGATGCGCATAATTCTCTCACTTTCCCCTATATATTATTATAAGAGCAATAAATAAGTTATATGGACTAAGAATTAAAATATAAAGTAATATTAACTATTTGTTACGATTAATATTATTATATTTTCTTAGTTCATGTCAAATTCGTATTTTATATATATAGATAATCGTACGTGTATGGAAAAAGAATAATTGGAATAAAACTTTCTCTTTGTGAAACAGAACTAAAAACTGTACTGTTGAGATGTATTTCTCATTTATTTTTGTCTCTGAAATTCGAGCCCAATGTTGCGTCTTTTGGCTGCGTTCCAAAATTGACTACTAGTATTGAAAATCTATAATGTACGTAATGTAAATTGTAACATTTTCAGCATACTTGACTAATTGCATTTATTTCGTATTCGTTTTTATTAAAAAGAATGTGACATTCACTCTCTTATTTGTTATGCATTTGACGTATATTTGTTCTTTTTAAAAAATATTTTTTAACAATTCTAGTTAATTTAATTTCTAAGGACTTTGTGAAATTTGTAAATAAATATTATAAAAGATTATTTTACATAAAAGTTATTAAGGAAGACGAAAAATTTTAAATTTAATTACTTTTAAATCCTGCAGTAATAGAATTGTGTTCGAATTTTACCCAATGAAATTTTAAGATTCAAAATAGATTCATTATTCTGACTGGGTTACTATTCCTAATGAACGAGAGTTTGAATGACGCGGCGCTACGAACCCTAACCTGACTTGATGAACCCGATGGAACATTAATCGCCACTCGAGACTCGAGTCACTCGAGAGGCTCGAGAGTATCGCCAGTAGTTGTGATACCGTGACGCGTCATCCGCGATCTACTCTATAGTCCATCGTATGTGAGAGATCCTCGTGATGCGTAAGACGCTTCCGCGCGGCATGACGACAGGTAATTGATAGTTTACCTCCCTTCTTTAGAGGGACAATCTTTCGATTGCGGTTTGCAAAAACGCAGTCGGAAACGCCTTCCTCATTTGAACCAAATGTGTCCTTAATGAGGAGAGCAAATAGGAGGGAGGAAAATTGTAAGTAAGTGAATCCAGGGGATGTAAATTGTAATACCGTAGCGCTGTCTATCAGCATCAGCCATCATAAGCGCATCACATGAGAGGCATTGCGTTCTCTCCAGTTCTCTCCATCACGATCTTCTTGAAAGCAACACAAACCGGCGCTAAATATGACCGCATCGTCGCGTCGTCGTGTTAATTTAACTGTGCAATCTTGCACACTCCGCATTTTCTGAATAATGGAACAACACTCGAATAAGGAATATAAGTAATCATTTCCTTATGCTTGCAGAGACCGACGTGTCCGCACTGTGCCTCGACGTGTCAAGAGTGAAATCGTTGGCCGGAGAACCGCGGAAGTCTGTAAGTTTTTCAATCATCGCTCTCTATATCACAGCTGTCTGTCCTTTGAATTTTCTGTACAATAACGCAGTCAGTTATTATCTCTTGGCTCTTATTTGAACGGACTTTTTATTTTTCCGTTATAATTAGCATTTCTTTATTTAATCTTTATTTAATTCTGCGCGATTTAAATCTCTTGCAAATAAATGAGGATCTGGTATCTGATTTAATTAATTAGCGAAAATCAAAGAATTTTTATTATTTATGAGAGAAATGTATAGAGGTTCCAAAATTGCCTGTATTTATTTATAATCTCGTACTGATTGGAATATACTTAAAAGTATAGTATTTACATAAAATTGAGTCTAACTCGTCTGCAAAGATTTAATATATATTATTTCATGCATATATTTATCAAAATAATTATCAATAATGACACCGTCGTATCGCTACCTGTGTCGTTTGAGAATGGTATAGATTTGATTTTCGCAAGCAAACGCCAAAAATTATTAATGGTATATATGTATATATGTATAATAATTGTCTATAATAATTACATATGCAAGCGTCTATTAAACATAGCGCCTTTATGTGAAAAGAGATTTTTGTATTTTGTAAAAATTTTGGCGCCAAATACTTGTCAACGCCAATTTGTATTGGGTTATTTTGTTTTTTTTACTTGTTATCTAAGTTTTTTATTCAAAATATTATGGATAAATTAATATAACGCAGCAGTATTACCGAATCAGAAAAAAGAAATTTGGTACAAATTAACGGTACAGTTATCTAATTTGTACGTACATTGACGATTATTCCATTCAGTCCTAATTTTCTTAATTCATTCGAAACGATGCATCTCTCAATTATCACGTCACGCCATTTTCATTTCTTCCGAAGTAGAGTAACTATCCCTATTATAAGTGTGCTTTTGTATTTATATAAATAAGCTATAATGAAAACTACGCACAAATAAATAAGAAAAAAATGTTTGTTTTTTTATTAAGTTGAATTATTATGTATACGATACTCCAAAGATAATATTTTATTTTTCAACTATTAAAATATTTTAAACATTTTTCGAAAGACATGAAGAATTTATATGAATCCAGTAATATGTACCGCAAGGTTTTAAGTTTGTCTCAAGGAGTGCGATCCAGTTCACGCTGCAAATGCTTTGAAGCATTCTTTAATTGGTCATTTTATAAAATTCTTTCTTCTGATATTGGTCAACGAAGTATTTGGAACATTAAGTGAATCACACCCTATTAGTGTGCCTTGTATTGGAGCTGAGAATTGTCTGATATAAGTGTATGTACATTGAAATAAATATAATAAAAATAATGATTTATTAATATATTAATATATTAACTTGAACACTTAGCTTATCTGTTTTAGTACAATAACTGTACGTTAAAATGAGTCAAATGCACACAAATTGGGGCCATCGCCGCTTAGGGGCTAATAGGGACAAAACATGTTTCTTATTTTTATCAAAAATTAAATATTAACATTTTTTAGATTAAGAATACATTATAAAAAAAGCAAATAAAATTAAAGTTACAATATTTAATAATTAATTTAATAATAAGCAATTTGGCTCAAAGGCATACTAATATATTAAGGACAATTACCTTAGTTTATTTGCAGTTTTTAATCACCCGCAATGTACTATCATTAAAGATAATATGACTCTCTAGTTTTTCTATAGATATTTTTCATTTAATAAATTTTTAATTTAACATCATAATCTGGTGATGAGCTTTTTCTTTCAATTGCATGTATAATATTATTTGTAAATTATATGGTACTTTATAATATGTATTTTTCTGGCTGAAAAAATTAAAATTTTTCTTACCACTTTAATCTGTTGTGATTTAATTGATTTGAGAACACGATGTGAGGGCCATTATTCGTACGTTTCCTAAATGATTGAGATATGCTCTTTGTCCCTGTCTATCTTCCTGTATTAGCAAAATTATATGACAAAGTATAGTATTTGATATGATAAGCAAAATTTCCAAGGAAAGTGCTGAGATTAAAGTATTAAAGATGTCTTTGATGTTAAAGTGATGACAAATAACGTCAGCTTATTTATTAAGTATTGCTAATAAACGCTTTGCTAACGTAAACACTCATTATTTATATTGATGCATGTTTCTTTATGATATCTTGAGCTGGAGATATATTTGTATCTATATTTATAGAATTATCATTAGAGTCGAAATATATTATATTTTTGATATATATACCGTCAATATGAACATTGCAGCCCATGATTCGCATCAGTTGATAGAAGAATATGCCGAGCGTGGGTGTATGTGTGTGTGTACGTGCGTAAGCGTACATGCCCTTAAGATAAAACGGTCAAAGGATATATTTTTCTGCTCTATAACAAATTCATAATAATGCATGGTTGGCTATCTGACCAGTTTACAGGTAATGCCCATGGTGTGTGGTTTTGTTGAATTTTATTCCATCATTCCGTCCTGGCTTTTCCATGTTATCACTGATTGATCTACGAGGGTGCAGAACACACTTCATATTGTTTACGATGCTTAATTACGTGAGCGGTATGGTCTTCTGATTTTACATATCGTAAATTTTATTTTTTAAGAGATTGGTGAAGTCCGTATATTATTTTAAAGATATCGCAGTGTCCGCTACTCAGTTAATTTTGAAAATCAGTACTAGTACTAATACTTGTTTCTCTCTTTTTTTCTTGCATCAGTAAAAAAAAAGAATAACTAGAAATATTTACTAGCTTTATTAAAGGATTAATGTTACATTGGTGTAATCCAGCCGATGTATAAATTACAACCCTGATATTACAATGAATTAAACAATTCTTTATTAATGATTGTTTTGTAAAGCGGACGATATCTAAGAATTCCATTGTATAATTGATGACATGATATGAAATTATCAGAATCCATCTTCATACATCGCCATATTAAGATTGGTGCCAATAGATACTGCAAGTAACATTAGATTACGTATTAGAACTTGTATTTAAAAGTATTATTTGCATTTATTATGTGACTATACTGCTGAATAGATATAAATAATGGTAGCTCATAAATATATATTAATCTGTAAGTTGTACTATCCATAAGAATTAACAAAGAAATTTTTCAAATTATATCGCTCCTGTTACGCAAAATAAATATTTATTATGCGTAATAAAGTTCACCTTTCACTTAAAAGGAGAGAAAATTTTTCACGTGTGATGTGACATAATTTCTAATCTGCGTAATTTCTTTTATATAGGAGTGTAACAATGCACATGATGCCGACCCTGGTGGATGGACTCCATTGCTGGTACTGGGTGGTGCCACTTGCTGCCTGGGATCAACATTACCAGCAGGATATAACTTAGGTGTCATGAACAATCCTGCCCATGTTCGTAGAAAACCAATACGCGATTTCATCGAGCATAATGTATCTGAAATTATACATTGTTGTATATTTGGCTTACAGCTAATGCAATCGTTCTGCAATGACAGTATCAGGGAAAGGTATAACGTACAATTGTCCAGCCATGAGCTTCAGGTACTCTGGTCCGTCATAGTATCGGTCTTTCTTATCGGAGGTGTGTCTGGATCTTTAATCGCTAGTTGGCTGAGCGACAGATTCGGACGGAAAGGCGCGCTGAGCATTGGAAATGTTTGCGCGATTGTAGGAGCCATTCTGTTCATGTTCGTACGAACCATGAACTCAGTCGAACTTTTTCTGCTTGGCCGAGTGATTGTCGGTGAGTTAAAAAATCGTTAATTTAATCCGTGCTCGATTTAATCCGATCCCAATTAGACGTTTAATTAATGCAAGAGATGTAGCGATAAAACTGTAATTGCAACTTGAAAAGTTGATCAGCTTCCTTTTTTAAACTTACGTACTATAGTATTAAGAAATTTTTGTGTATATTATGCTATATTGTTGTACTATATTACAGTATATTATGCCAAGTATATTATGCAAGATATTTTAGGAAAAATATAACCTTTTCTTACATCAAAAGAACGCAGAACGTTTGGCACGATGTTATATTTACTTAAAAAAATCATTTTCATTAAAAGAACTGACTGCTTTTTGTACTTTCAATTTGAAGGCACGTATAAGTCTTCATCTTTTTAATTTAATTTAAAAATTTTCATAATATATAATGTAATGGTTCTAAATATATTCGTAGGACTTTCCGGCGGTTTAGCTACTTCTTTGGTCCCGATGTACATGACTGAAATAGCACCTTTAAAATTGAGAGGGGCCGTCGGGGTCTTGTGTCAATTGGGTATCACCTGCGGTGTGCTGATGGGCCAAATTGCCGGGCTCGAAACTGTCCTGGGCACTCCTGAGTCCTGGCATATAATGTTAGCATCTTTCTCACCGCTATGCCTTGCTGCCTTATTATTAACTGTACTGACTTTGCCAGAAAGTCCAAAGTATCTGTACATAATCAGAGGAGAACAAGGAAAGGCTCTTAAAGGTGTGATAACTTTTATTTGCAAATAATCATCTGGGTATATAAATGATATAAATTAGAATCTATCAGTTTTCGTTTTAGCTCGCTTATCATTATTACTTTTATATCTTAAATTCGGATTGCTTTTAGAGCTTAGCCGTTTGCGCAACATGGACATAATGCTCTTGCAAAACGAGATCACTAGCTTGCAACAAGAATTAGCAACAAGATCGGCGAGTGAAACGTGGAGCATTAAGCGCGTGTTGAGAGAGCCGACCGTGAGATTAGCTCTATTTTTAGTGTGCCTCCTACAATTTGGTCAGCAACTTAGTGGCATTAATGCGGTTTTTTATTACTCAAACACCATATTTCTTAGTGCTGGCTTGGGAATTGCCGGTGCTCAATATGCGACTATAGCCACTGGTGTTGCAAATATGGGAATGGCGATGATTTCTGTGCTGGTAATGTCACTATTTAGCAGAAGAAAAGTATTGTTCTTGAGTTGTTACTTATGCATAGGATGCCTTCTCTTTTTGAAACTCTCTATCGCACTAATTGTAAGTATAAATAATTGTAATAATTTTAAATAGCATATTTTTACGATATGTTTATTATATTATAATTTCAATAATATATACATAAAAATATACATATATATATATATATATATATATATATATATATATATATTTTTTAAAAATAAACAGAAATAAATAAAAAAATAATAAAAATAAAAAAAAAAAAAAAAAAAAAA
>Ga0157364_1007028_pt1 | contig 11622 bp, 4 predicted proteins | sample AttsexASBM2_FD_111476 | JGI IMG/M metagenome (GOLD analysis project Ga0157364, IMG submission 111476) | Fungus gardens microbial communities from leaf cutter ant in Ribeirão Preto, State of São Paulo, Brazil - Atta sexdens ASBM2 | ecosystem: Host-associated > Fungi > Mycelium > Unclassified ...
ATTTTGGAAAATTAATTTAAGTGAGCCTTTACAAAAAGTAAACCAATCAAATATAATCAATTGTGCTATTAATAATAATTTCAAAATTATCTGTTTGAAAATCATCAGTTTTATCTAAATATATTTTTTAGTTATTATTATCATATAAATAGTAAATGAATTTAAGAAAATAATTATATTTGTTATAATTGCGATTGCATTTATTGAATATGAAAATGTTTATTTTATTTACCATTTATATATCTTGATATTTCACTATATTAATATTTAAAATTATCATAATTTATAGTACAATTTTTTTCATTTGAAGAGAGAATTTTCATTTGAAAGAACACATATAATTTTTATTTACTAATATTATAACAGTAATAATCATAAAAATGTAGCTTTCAACCATAATTATTTTACTATGCAATTATAGTCACAAACATTTTTCTTTCAGTATAATTATTTTGTGTTGTATCACTTTTGAACTTTGAAGTAAAGGAACAATATCATTGACATTACTGTCATTTTTCTTTTATGAGGCTTAATGGTGATCGCCAAAGCTTGTCGTGTGATATCCATTTATTTAGCATTGAGATATGAGATCCTGTAAACAAAGCGAGTCTTAGAGGCCGTAAAGGGGACTTAATGTCGTGAAATCCGGTACGATAGACGTACATATTCGCACTGGCACAAACGATTACAATCGAAGCCGTACTAAGCACGTAATACCGGCGAGGGACGAGAAACCGGACGCGGAGAGAGAAGCGTGTCATTGCTACCTTCGATGTTTTTTCTCGCTTTCGAGAAAAGAGATCGTCTCGCGGAAAAATAACTGGAATCTGTAGAAACCTCATTTTTCCTGTTGAACGCATTCTCAAGAATGTCTCTCCCGCGAGGTATTAATTAAGAAAATAGTTCACAGAACTAACTGCTCAGAGAATTGAGAATTGAGAATATTTTTATTGTAGCTATTATACGTATAAATATAATTATATAGATTAGATTTAATAAAAACAAATTAATATTGGCACGAAGTTAAATGGATTATAAAATAATAATTTCTTGAAATTGTGAACAAAGTGGCGAAGATTCATAAAGGGCTATAGAGCTACGCAAGAACAAGAAGAAAAAGAAAAATTTCTTATAATTAGGATTAAAATATTTAAAAATATCTTTTTTATTTGTGACACTAAAATTTAATATTTATTCGGATTGATGAATGTTATCATCGACGTATTAGAATTAAGTTCTATCTATTTATTAATTAGTTGGAAATGTTTTATAATTTTTAATTAGATTCTCTTACTCTTCATTTATCAAAAATTGTATCTGATTAATTTTGATCCGAATTAGATCCAAGTTCATAACGAAAACTTTTTGCATTAATAATTAATAGTAATATAAATTAATTAATAATTTTTTTAATATCTTTTACTTAATTTGTGTTTTATGACATGAATTTCTCTTTCAAAAACCAATTTGAGTAACTTTCTCGCATAACGATTATGTAATATATTTGATTTCAAAAATTCCAATGACACACGAAAAAATATTTGGTTGAATTAACTGGAATGTTGGTGGAAGATAAATGATCCAGAATTCTGGTTAAGTTTACTTGATTTCTGGTTAAATCTACCAGAATTCTAGTTGAAATAACCAATTCCCAATCTGCCAGAATTCTAGTAAATTTAAACCAGAAATCTAGTAAACTAGAATTCTGAATCGTTCATTTTCCACCTCGACTCCAGTTAATTCAACTAAATATTTTTCTCCGTGCAGAATTGTCGATTTCACCTCGATGCAGCCGAGACTCAAGAAACGAGGATCTCAAGTCCACCCGCTCACGCCCCGGAACGACCAAGCAATTAGACGCTCGCAGAGGAGGAACCCGAGCGTGACTCGAGGTCCTCGTACCTGTATACTAGTCCTTGACAGCCGCTTCCCTCATGTCGATTCGCCATTGTTCCGCAGTAAACAGCACGAGCCGAGCCTCGATGCCTGTTCCTTACGCAAAGTATAAATCGAGGTATAAATGCAACGGAGTATCTCCCGATCGAGGCTGAATTGTAATTAGGGACATTTCCGGCAATAAAACCCGTGGGTATCGTATGATATCGTTCGTTGATCACGTCACGCAGAATAATGTTTTCATCTTAAAACACGCACTCTCCGCGCTTATCTTTAATATTAAAGACGTGTATAAATTATATATCATTCTTTTACTTCAAAAGTGACACAATTATTTTTCGATTTGACAAAAAAAATTGAATAATTAAATAATATCGGCAAAAAATATATATATATATATATTCTTAATATGATCAAATGTCATTTTTGTCATTTTCATCCTTAAAAATCACTCTTTTTGAATTGTGACGATTTTAATGACTTTTAACAAAGTTAAATTGACTCATAGAGATGTGAGTTTGTTATTAGAAAAAATGATTTGTTATGTGATGATTTGCTAGGAAAAGGGATTAATCAATTACTATTGCGTATCATATTTCTCACTATTTGTCAAATTTAACAAACAATATACGGTTTACAAATCACACTTGTTTTAGTATATTGATACAAAATATATTGCTAGTATAAGTTACAATGTTACTAACAAATATAACGACTAGCATCAGTTTCCATAACAAAAAAATTATCATGGACACAATAAATAAAAAAAATAACAATTATATTCGATATCGACACATTTATTGTCATTATATCTACAAAATGAAATTTTCTATGGATATTAGCAGCTTGTTAAATTAACAAAATCTTTTCAATCCGTGCTTTTAATGATTAACAGAATAATATTCACTTAACTTACTATATTTTTTGAGCTATGTTCTTATGTCACTTTTGAAGTGACATAAGGAAGCGTATTTATTACTATATTATGGAAAAAAGATAATTTTTAACATTTTCTAAATAGAAATTAGATATATGAATACTTATAACAAGAAATTTAACTACAAGCCAAAAACAAAAATCTTAGGAGAAATTTCTGAATTTAACAGTATTCATTTATTTATAAGCGCTTTGAAAAAGTATATAAAAAGTGATTTTGGCTCAGGATACTTTCCAAAGCGGATTGAATGTGTGTTTCAATTAGAATAAACGCCCGGATTCATAAATACAGAAACGGTTTGGCGATGGCACACGATCGAACGACGGCAACGACTTCCTGGTGATTTTCCAATTTCAATGTTAGTTCGCGTGTGAATGGACTAATATATCGGGTGGTGTGTAAGTAGATTGAACATATCGGGCGATACGCGATATCGTAGATACGCGATTCGCGCCGGTTCGGGGGATCGATCGTCGCGAAACGAGTGCAAGATTCATGAGATCACGTCAATATAGTCGTACTAGTGTACGTCCATATAGTACGACTATAAGTAAATTGACAATGGTTGTAGTATCGTAAAACCATTGTAAGTACATCGTTCACCGTTTCTGGAACGTCGAGATTACTGCTCGAGATGTGTATCTACATTCGCGCGCGAATGGTGAACGAGAACGTTGGCGCGACGTCGCGGAATCCCGTAAATGTCCCGTCGAGGTCAACGGTCCGCCTGCGGGGTCCCGAAATACATCCCTATTATTTCCTGTTGGATTTCTCGCGAAATCCATGTCGGAGACTACCGTGAAATCGCGACGGGGAAGCGTGACGAACACAGTCTTTGCATCACTGGATCAATTTCCCACTTCTCATTTTAGAATTCCTATAAACAACTAGGAATCTTTTTGTCTCATTGAAAGGAATGATGAATACACGCTTTTCTGCGAAAAATTTAGAATCGACACCTCTTTAAATATTTAAATAATATCTTTGATAAACGATGTGCGTATGAATATTATATAATACGTATACTTCAGGCTAAAAGTTTAGATATATTTTTTTAAATTGACATTTTTGAAATTACTTATTCAAGTATCCAGAATAATGTGTTTTTTTATTATTAAAGTAATCTCAAAAATGTCAATTTTGAAAAAATATTTCTGAACTTTTTATTATATATACATATATAATATAATATTCACGCACATCTTTTCAAAGATATTATTTAAATATTTAAAGAGATGTCGATTCTGAATTTTTCGCAGAAAAGCATCGTGCATTCGTCATTTCTTCCAATGAGACAAAGATTCCTAGCACATCATTAATTCTTCAGATCCTACAATAACATTGTTGGATTTAAAGGATTATTATAAAAAAAAAACACATTGTTATAGATATTTGAATAAATAATTCCAAAAATTCAATTTTTTTTTTAAACGTTTCTAGACTTTTGGCCTGGAGTGTAATACAGTTATATGATGTGTAATAGAGATATAGAATAATATAATACATATAATGATAATTAACTAACAAAACAAATTAATGAATTAAATAAATGTATAATATATAAATTATATACACATCCGGTTAATAATAGTAACGAAAAAAATTACTATTTATTCCGGTTCTAGTCGTAAAAGACGTTTTCTTTTGACAAAAAGTGATCTTTGAAGGAAAAACTTCTTCAGCCGATTGAGGCTAATGTAATTTTTATTTTTACTGATCGAACTGCCAAGGGATCGCTTTTTTCCACTCAGTAGGTGATACAGTTCCGATGACATTTTGACCCTGATTACTCAGTTAAACTGGCTACTCGTGTGCGGCAACATACACACGAGGATCAATGCGCGACTTAATTTGGGAATCAATGTCACTCATTGCTCCCAAAGTTTGGTAGGCGTGGGGATTGAGATAGTTACAATAATGCATCTGTTGCACACTTATATAAATCCTGTTTGGCATGCACTAGTCTAAACATCGACGACGAAAGTAACGAAAAGATTTTCATTCATTTTTTTTCATGCATCTATCTTAAGGTCTAATTAAAAATATTCAGTCATGACAAAAACGATATTTTTAGCAGGTCATGCAAAACATATTGGGTGTATCGTAAAGATAAGTCCATTCTCTGATTGAACTCCGAATTTCTTTTTCAAAAATATTTGACTAAATACTAAATTTTCTGAGCGATTCACATCTTTAATGAAATCTCGCAAAACAAACCTTGAATTAAATATTTATTATTGGATGTATTTTGATAAAAATGTAAAATACAACATCATTTTTCCCCATATAGATAAATCAGTATGAAAGAATCGATTAATGAATAACTAATCACGCGACTCATTATACGTTATATTGAGAATTAAGAATATAAAGATAAACACATTCTCTGATTGAACTCCAAATTTCTTATTCAAGGAAAAGATTATCAACTGAACATCAAACTTTCTGCAATTTGTATTCTGCAATTTGTCATCAAACCTCACAGAAAAAGCATTAAACTAAAATTTTATTACCGGATGAATTTTAATAAAAAAAATATATTTAGGTAAATACTTGATAAAAATGCATATATAAATTTATTTTGTTATTTTAAACTACTGCTTCATAAAATGTTATTTGTCCTCCTATTAAACAAGATTATTTTTAACTAAACTAGTGCTGTAAATATCTTTTTTCCCACGTAGATAAGACTGATGTAAAAAGAATCGATTGATGAATAATTTATCATATGTTACATTGAGAACTCCACTTTCGGTGTTGAGGAATTCGCGATTAAGCTAGCTGAACTCGAATGTTTACCAACCGGGAGCATTACGATACACCTTTCATGCGAAATACATATGTATAATATATGGACGTACATGTGAACATACACCAAGCTTCGCTCAATGACAAAAGTGCTGGCAAATCAAATAAAAACAAATCAAATAAAATTACGAATGGAAACGAGAGAATCGATCTTATCGCGCTCAATAATTAATCGTTATCATAATCCCATAATCTCTTCGCATATCTACTGATCTCTATAAGACTCTCCCGCTTCAAACAAACATACGAGATCGTCAACGAAAACGAAGCAGAACGAATGAACGAACGAAAGGCCAAAACAGCAGGATGCCATCCGGTCATCCAATGTCTCTTTACCTGTTGCACGTACCACTGGGTGGAGCTCTGGCTCTTCCGGTGGCCACCGGGCTTGCAGGGGGCGCAGAGCAGCAGAGGGGTCAGTTTGTTCACCCCCTTCGCGGAGGAGACGGCGCCGGTCGTCGCCGGCGTGGGCGACGCTGTGGGGCTCAGCCCGTCATCCCCCCCCAACACCGGCCACAGCATCCACGTGTTTTAACCCGCTGACCCCCGTCTACTTCGTCCTCGCCCCCTTTTTTCTTCGCCGCCACCCCCTCGACTGGTACTCCCTGGTCACCCCCTTTGTCGCGGAATTGCACGTCTTCGTCTCTCGTCCTCTTGCTTGTCTTCTCTTCGCACCCCTTGGGGTACCCCACCCTCTTCTTCTCGGGGGAGCAACCTCTTCTTCCGGCCAAACTTCCTCCCGCGTTACGGCGCGAGCTGTCGCGACGCCCGTTGCCGGCGAACTGAGATCGTCGGCCGACGTCGCGTCACCACGCCTCGATGTCGATGACGACGTTGACGCGCGATAGCCCGCTCGGGATGCAGGAGCGTATCATGGTATCAGGTCGATACGGATTTCTGACGTTCGACAGCTGCGGCTGAAGTTTGAGATTTCGATCGGTTGAGGGCAAAACTTATTGTTTGCTCAGCTGCCTGAGAAGTTCGCGGAGTCACTTTGTCGTTATTTCGCGACGCTCGTCGTTATTTACGAGCGCTGGAGATTAAGAACGAGAGCTAGTATTCCGTGAGATCTTAGAACGCCATGATGTTAAAGTTTATTCATTATCAACTTTGTATATATTTATTATAGTATACATATATATCTAAATCCTCATTGTATATTTTCAGAAATAAATCTTATTCTATTTACATTCATCCGTCATAATTGTATAAATTTATTCCATAACATTGATTTTTATTCAACTGGCGAAAATAATAAATGAGATTTTAATATAAATTATGTTTTAATTGTACATCTCATTAAAATTACATTAAAGGATTCGTATTGTTTTAAGTTACATTAAAAAAATTTTAATTTTCAATTTTTTTTTAATATTAATGATGATACTTTTGTAAAGATTATTTTACTATTTTATTATTTAGTATGAATTCGAATTATAATTTGACATTCCCTTTTGAGTTAATTTTAGCACGATTGTTTACCTTCCTACAAGCATTATTCACTTTTTGATTTAAATTCAGAGAAATAAATTTGTTTTGAAATATTTCATTCAATCGATTGAAGAAGATTGTTTTTATCTGGGACTATTTAAAAATTGGACATTTTTTAATGAAAATCGTTGCGTACACGTGCGTTTTCTGAAATAAATCTGATTTTATTTAAGTTACTCATTCTTCATATTTATATAAATTTAAATTCAGCTCCGAATATTGACAATTTCTATTTATCCGGAGACAGAAACATTAACGAGATTTTCGTGTAAATTTAGATTTTAATTACATGCCATTAAAGTTATATTAAAGAGATTTCAATTTTTTACCTTTTTTAAATATTACTGATAATATAATATATTTGGGGAGATTATATATCAGAGTAGCATAAATTTAAATTCTAATTTGAACATCGATTTCGCATTGATTCGCGCACCCATCATTGCAGGCCTGAGGCGAGTGCACAACAGTACGTTAACGCTTATCGAGAATCGATTGTTGTATCACACCTGTCTTACAACCTGACTAACTGCGAAGACAAACAAACGAACTCGATACACTCTATTTCGGGAAACTAACAAGAACGAGACGCCTCCGGACGCTTCAATAGCTTGAGCAAGTAATTAGTCTGAAAGGTCGTAGGTGAGTGTATGTCCTACTTCCGGTACACGTATCATGTTCATTGCGTGGGCTACGCAACCCCAGGGCACTATGTATTTTGAGGGGGTAAAGGATGGGGTTGCGTAAGCCCGACTTTACTACCTCTTTCGCCTTTCGCAGCTAAAGGGCGTGTGTGCAAAGTGCTAAAGGGCACATCGCGTTAAATGTTATTTTACCAAAACGAAGGCAGAAATTCTCCCGCAAAGCAAGAAGCTATTATATCTGATTTACCGTTTAATTTCATGTTGTTCGATTTAATAATTAAAATGACACAGCAAGATGAATAATAATGAAAGTGGTGATTCAATTATGCAACAAGAGTTCAGTTATGATTTAATAGAGAGAATTAATTAAATTGTGATAGCAATTCTCTGTCTCAATTGTTTATACTTCAAATACAGCCTTCGCTACAAGTGTAAAGCAATCTCAATTTATTGCATTTTCTTAGAAAAAATGGTAATACGAGCTAAAGGAAAACTAACAAAAATTTAAATTATTATTTATATAATTATTAAAATTATTATCAAAATAAATATAATTTTTTAATAAAACTTTTTAATTAATTTTTTATTAGGTTCAGAAACTTCATAGCGCTACTTCATTTGTATCATATTTACATATTTTTTAAAAAATTTGGCGAATTATATCATTCGATAAATTTTAACTTTAAAAACCTGTTTCTTAAATTACAATAACATTTAATGGAGTTATGAACGATTTAAAAAAATTTAAATGCTCCTTATTTAATACGCAATCTCAGTAACAAAAAATTTTAGAAATATTAAAAAAAAATGATTTTATAGGAAAAACTTTAAGCTTTCACGTTAGAAAATTGCGATAAGTTTTTTTGGGCATGTGGCCCATAAAGTAAGAAGAAAATTTCCCACTTTGTTCGACTCATACTTTCCTACAATACATATATAAAAATTATCAAATTCATAGAACTCAAAAGACATCATGACTTTTCGAAAGTAGAGATTTTAAACTTCAAACCTCTTTCTTCAAATTTAAATTTGTTTATTTTTAACAAAATTAGCTGCTTGAATTTTGAAATTCGTAGTGCTATAAACTTCTGTTCCAATCAAATAGAATAGAACGTTTATATCGATTTTATGGAAATGTTTTGTATTTACAGCTAAAGCATTGTATTTCTCTCATGAAACGACTTTTGACAAATTTTTCTGCATAATATGCATCTTACAATTAATATCAAAACAAATGCATTTAGAATCTCACCACGTGAAAACTTGTCGATTACCAATTTGTTATATCATCGTTATGTTCAATTTCATTAATGGTCAATAATCTTCATTTCGCGAATTAATCACTACGATCGCGCGAGAATGATATTTCCTGGAAAGGAAACGCGAGATTCCTGACTTAACACTGTAGAACCAACGGAGGATTGCTGGAAACAAGATGAGAGAGAAAATATTTTTACTCCCGATTTTTATTCTCAGGAAAGAAGTATTCTTGGGACGCGTTGTTTGGAATAATCCACACGAGGAGGGAAAAGCACGTTATTATGCATTAAGGAGTACACAATCATTTCAGAAATATGCTTCTATCTTTAGAATATAATGTATCCAGAAATCTCCCCCCCCCCCCCCCCCTCTCTCTCTCTCTTTCTCCCTCTCTCAAAATATTCCTGACATATTTTTGCTCTCTTCGGAGAGAAAAATTCCAGAATACCTCCTCTACCTGCTAAAGAATTCAGAGTCAGTTTTTTCAGAATGCTCTCCCACGAGTGCGACGTCAAAACGTGCGGGAAACATCCTCGCAGAATGTTATTCCTTTGCATTGAGAGAAAAGGGTTTGGTATTTGTGGTTCTAATTACATGATAAAATAATTATGGTTGTTATGGTTAAGAGTTGGGTTAACCCATTTTTCTCATTATTATACTGTTACAACCTTGGCAAAAAAGTAAAGCACTTCCACAAATTCACATAAATGTTTTATATCTAATGAAAAATTGAAAGTTTTATTGAAAAAAAATTTATTTACAATAATTTTAATACCTTGTTAGTTTTCCTTTCAATTTTATTATATCATCTTTTCCAAGAAAGTGCAACTAATTAAGAATAGGTACTTATAGCCAAGGCTGCTGTATAATATTAGTAATAATAACACTGTTTGACAGAAAAAAAAATACTAGAATGAGTTATTTCTCGTTTTTTTTGACGTTAAATATACGAACTCAGCTTCCAAATTGTCATATCACAATTTAGAGAAATTTAAAGTTGTAAAAGAGAGTTATTTTTACGTATTTTATTATATTGTAACTACGACATGTTGGAGAAGTTTCATTAAAATTAAGCTTGTTGTTAAAAATTTTCAAAATTATTTTTTTATCAACTATGTTTAATAAAATTTATGGTTAAATATGAGATTTATTGTGTAAAAGTGACATAGGACGATTTATCAAATAACTTTTAATTATTTTTAATTAAACATAAAAGTTTTTTAGGTCGCTGTATACAAATTCGATGTTAAATTGATAAATTCAAAATCATGAAAGACACTTCTACATTTTATAATGATCTGGACATTTTTCAAGTTTAACATCCGCCATATTAAATTTATCATTTTGAATTTGTTAATTTTGAAATTGGATTTATAAATATTCAACGATCTAAAACCTTTTAAGTTTAAATAAATATAGTCGAAAGTTATTTGTTAAATCATCGATGATTTAATTCACAATTTTTCTGATTTATTATTTAATTTCTTTTTATTATCTTTTATTTAACTATGAATATTTTATTAATTGTAGCTGACACTAAAAAATCCTTTTGAAAGCTGAAAGTCGTAATATACTTAATTTTGATTGCAATAAAACTTTTCCAGTACGTCATACATCGTCATTACAATATGACAAAATTTGTCCTCCTTTTCGCAAATTGAACTGCAAATTTTTCAAAGTTATACCGTAATGTCAGTAATTTAATAAACGCATTCATATTCAGCATCCAAAAAACTATTTAAAAAATAACTAATCTTGTTCCAGTATTTGAAAAAGTCATTTTATCACACATTATAATTACATTTGTAATTTTATTTAAAAAAATATATAGTTGACACCAAAAGTGATTATAAAATATAGTTAAATACAATTACAATTTTTACATTTACATTTTACGTTTTTTCTTTCAATGCGGCAAACGAGACGGATTCTCGATTCTCGGTCACGATTGCCAGGAATATAAAGGAGAATCGACGAAAAAAGGATACACACATCATCGAATGGCAATTGGGACGAGCTCGTTCCCCGCGAACAAGCTCGATCGTTGAAATTCGATTATCGCTCGCGATTGGATTTCGTTAGCTGGGCGAATGTAACGAACGTCACGATACGATGGCCCTACGACGCATTCAGTAGAATATTACGCGGAATGATAAAAGTGTCGATGCCCGTCGACGCCTCGCTCGAATGATAAAACGAACGCCCCGTCGCGGCATGACACGAGAGACTAACGGGCGTATGTATTGCAATCTTAACCCTTTTGGAAACGTGAATCGAGTACAGAGTGATTAATTTTCTCGTGTTTAATTAAAAGCAAACTCTTTCAAATTCATGATTTCAAGATCGATCAATATTACTTTTTTAAATACAATTTTCTTAACACTATGTTTTTTAAGCAAATTTTATCTCGTATTTAATTCCTAAATTAAGAACGAATTCTTTCAAATTATGTATACATTTTATCATTATTATATTTTTTGTACGCAAAAAGAACAATTTCACTGAAGTATCTAAAAATTTAACTAAGGTCTGCAAATAATTTTTTTGCTGGACCATCAAAATAATTATGTAAGAAACGATAAACAA
>Ga0157364_1007029_pt1 | contig 11622 bp, 6 predicted proteins | sample AttsexASBM2_FD_111476 | JGI IMG/M metagenome (GOLD analysis project Ga0157364, IMG submission 111476) | Fungus gardens microbial communities from leaf cutter ant in Ribeirão Preto, State of São Paulo, Brazil - Atta sexdens ASBM2 | ecosystem: Host-associated > Fungi > Mycelium > Unclassified ...
TGAATTTTTGTATGTATTATAATAATATTTACACTAAAAATATTTAAAAATATTTAATACGAATAAATAAAGAAGGTCATATTCAATCAAAGCAGATCTTATTGTTAGTACCTAATAATACTTCTATGTGAATTTTTATAATTTCCAGTTTAAAGTAAACTGCGCACCGATTATTATTTGTCAATGTTGAAATATAGTCCTAGACTAAAACCGCATTGTTAAATTTATAATGTGTCAAGTTATATCCAATTTGATTTATTTTCAATCATTTCTATAGGCCACCATTACTCAATACCATGTTTTATTAATTAAAGTAAACTAAAACTATAGAATTAAATGATTTAACTCAAAAAAATATATTAAATTTGACTGAAATTTAATTTATTATTTAATACGCATACGTTAATATAGACATTATTACTAATTTGAGATTAATCATAGAAATGAATTCATTTATATTTTAACATACATAAAAGTTAATAATAACAAAATATTATTTAATTTAAGAAATTAGATTATTGCTTTTATGCTCTTATGATCTAACAGTGGAGTAAATTAAATTGATAAATAATTTAATATTACTGATGCTAATAAGCATTTTTAAAACAATGTAAAGAATTTATTGCAAAAAAGTATTTAAGAATCACGATAATCGATAATATTGAGTTGTCCGGAAAGTTCATGCGACAAAAGATTTAAATTTAATAAATGAAATTAAAAAAATTTAAATCTTTTGCGTTTCAATTTTCTTTCAAAATCGGCACGAACTTTCCAGACAACCCAATACTATAATTTATTCTTTTCACCGATATTTACTTATAATAAGTAACATAGATAATGACAAAGCGTTACGTGTTATTTTCAATTCTTTGGATCCCGTGTTTATTAATTCCATTATTATTTAAATATTTTCGTTTTCAAACATTCAATAAAATTATAACTTCAGTATTATATAACTTCAGTATTATATAAAAAATATCACAAAAAATGTTTGATCACAAACGAATCATTATCACTTAAGATTAAAGAATCAAATATAAAAAATTTGTGACGAGTGATAATTCTATTTTTAGATTTGAATATTTAGACATCTGTATTCAAAAATTCTAATCGTTGTTACCAAAAAAAAAGAATGATTTAAATAATCTTTATAAGAAAAAAAAATATTGTCGTGAATTTTCATAATTAACTTCTTACCTGTCTTGCCCATCGGTGGTTGTCCTAATCTACTGAACCACCTGAAGAATCTTCTGGCCGTCGTGGCCGCTGGTGGTCTGCAGCCATCTAAAATAACCACCCCATTGTTGTTATTATTATTGTTGTTGTTAGACCCTCCACGATCCGGCGGTGTCGTCCTGCTGTAGGGCGACATCCAGGCCGTCGTCGTGCTCTGTATGGTGGCACCCTTGACGGTGGTGATGGAACTGGTTATCTTGGCGCCCGGGTGGGGCACCCAGTCTTCCGAAGCGACCGGCATTTGTCTCGTCTTCTCGTCAGACGAGTCGAAGACGAAGCCGCAGAATACGAAGGTCATTCAAAGTTGCTTGCCGCCCTGTCGCACTAATAATAATTAAAGCCCTCTCTTCCGGAGGAGGGAGAGGAATTCCCGAATTTCTCTGCTTCTTGCCTTTAAAGAGAATTCTTTAATAATTTTCTCGCATCGATACTTTGAGTAACGTTGCGATGTTATAAATCTCGAAAAATCTTGAGTCGAAAAAATTCTTTCAAATATCGAAACTCTCTCTCTCTCGCACCTGCGAGTTCGATGTGGTGGTTTACAGAACCAATATTCAAAACGAGATTAACATGAAAAACATCAAGCTTTGAATTTTTTTTTGAAAGCAAAATACGCTCGCGTTCCTTTGAGCCGCGATTCGTCTCGACTGACCGCTCTCGCGATTTATTGTCTGCTCGCTCGCGAAATCTCAAATCTCTTATCAGTGACGACCAAATGTTATCGCTGTCGTGTGCGTCAGCTGGTCTTACGTAAGGACAGATACTTTAATAGATTCGAGCGCGCTGCGCTCGCCACGTGTTCTCCCTTCAACTTGTTGCGCATTTAACGCACCTGGTGCTCCGAAATCGATCGGGACTTCGAAACGTGAAAGGACGCGCAGTGTCGGTACTTAAATCCTTGCTCTCGATCGCAAAGACATGTAGTAAGATTCCGTTTCCTGGATAATCCAGTAAAAGCGATTTCAGCGGAATCGAGACTATGAGACGACGGTTCACTTGTTGAGCTTGCGAGACACAGTTTGGTGGGACTTTCACAAAGTGGTTCTCCAATTAATTCAGGATCTTCCTATCACGAAGTTAAGTCTCCTTAGAACGGATCCGTTAATCGAGAAGAAATTATTACACATCGGCTATAAGATTTTATTATTTGGTACGTTACAAGGTACTCCGTTTCCAGAGGTTGCAGCCTCACAAAGTAATACTAAGATCTGTTTTTTTTTTATTCCTTTCACTAAATTGCACTAAAACTCTTTTTCCTTTCGCCAAATATCAAACATATATTAATCTCATTTTAAGTTCCAAAAATGTATACTAGTTCAGCTACAGACTTATTGACTCCGTTCATCATGAAAACTCGCATTACCACGACATATCTCGTACCGTCGAATTACTCGTCTATACTACGTGTGGCGTGACCACAACGTCGTCGTTGCGCAGCACGCTATTACAGAACACTTGGAGGTCGAGGTAAGATATATATATATATATATATATATATAATTTCTTTTTCTTTTTTCTTCTTTCTCCTCTCTCTTTTTCTCTATCACCGGCCGGTCGTGCTCGGTCGATCACGCAGCTCCCTCATTACTTGCGCATCGCCGCGCTGCGGAGAACTATCATCGCCGTGCGCAGTTCATTCGCCCTGAACACGAGCAGACGACTCCGGATTCCGACAACTTCGGACAACGACGGTTACGATACAGTCGCTCGCTCAGCCCGCTGCGTCTTTCTTTTTCTCTCTCTCTTTCTTTCTCAATCTCTCTCTTTCTCACGACGAGGACGAAGGACGAACAGGTCGTCGTGGAATTTCACTGTACACGTCTCCACGATGAAGAACCAGTCACGATCGTATCACGTCACTGATAGCTGACAAAATCGAAATCACACTCGCGAAAAACACGCTTCTAACCCATCCTGAAAAGAAGACACGGAGCGCCGGTTGCGCAACTCTAGGAGGACACCTTTTTCTCGCCTCGTACTCCACTCAGGATTCACCCGCGTGCGCGCGCGCGCACGCGCGTCCACCCGCGCGTATACAAACGAAGAAAACGACTACGAGAAAACGACTACCGAATCGCTCGCTCGAATACGCTCCTCGAGGGCTCACGATAGACTCCGCGCGGCTAAACGCTGCTTCTCTCAACGCTCGCTAACGTACCACCTCGTCGTGCCTCTCTTTCCACCACCTCGCCACTGTACGGAACACGACCGCGGTACGACTCGCGCGTTGCTTGTAGAAGACTGCCGCTAATTCCCCCACTGGCTTTCTTGCGGCTGCCCCGCTCCACGACACGCACACCCGCGCGCGACCATAACTTACCACCACCACAATTCGCCACCACTACCTGCGCGACCGCTACCACACACTACCCGCTCACCCCACATCACGCACGAAGCTGCGTAAAGGCCCTATTACGTCGCACAGTTGAAGACTCGATTCAAAATTGGTCCTATGCTTGTTTCTACTAACGTAAATTAACATAAATCTCAATTCAACTTACTCTCCTTTTTTTTATTCAGAACTAGAAGAAAATAGTTTGTTGAACTGAGATTAAAATTAAACTGCATTGGTAGAAGCGAGCACTGGACTGATTTAGAGCTTGGACTTATTTCAAGACCCAGTTTTTCATTATCTGGTTAACTTGTTGTTTGGACGTAACTTTACTTAACTTGAAAATGTGTGTTTTATTAGCTAAGATTAATCACTAAACTAATTTAATAATTGTAGTGTTACTTTAACTACTTTAAAAGTTATTAATTACAGATCAATTTAGTGATTAATCATAGCTAGAAAAATATAATTTTTACATTTGCTTTTAATTAAGCCAGAAGTTAAACCAGAAAATGAAAAACGTGGCTTTAAATAATGTCATAAGATGTTAATTCTCTGATTGATTGATGATATCTGTACTTGATCTTAAATACAAGAAACGACTATGAATATCACCTTAAAGTCGATTAGTCATAAATAAACAAATCTCACATCTATATGAATTTCGAAACCGGAATCGTATACAAATATCACGAACAAGTATCGGTCGATCTTTGTTTGTAATCGTGTGACATTTAATGTTCAGTTATAGATTATCTTTAACCTGAGAATCACTGAAAAAAATAGTTTAACAACAGCTATCAAACGTTGAGTAAAATTTTTATATTTTGATTTTTTTTGAATTTTCTGGCTAATTTCAATCTTTAAACGTGAGAGCGTGAAACGGCCTTAATCGTTTCTTTATCTTACTGCTCCTTCTTATCGTCTTGCTCTGTCTGCTTACAAACCTGTATCTTCATCTCTTTTCTATCCGTGACTAGACCGGTCTTTCATGAATACACGCGTGGTATACACAACCAAGCATGCCTAATACTTCCCTCTACAACACTACACGATGCCGTACGTCTGTTGGACGATGCCAGGTCGGCAGGTCGGCAGGTTCGTCGTTCACGGATCTTTTTCGAATCTCTCACAGAAATATTTTCAGAAATATAATAATCTGTATATCCGTAATCGAAAAATATACAAGGAGAACTAAAAAAAAAAAGTAAACAAACATAGAAATATAAATATTAATAATAAATAAAAAAAAAATAAAAATTCTGGCTTATTCTCTCTTATATCTGTATTTATCTGTATTTAATAAAAGAATTTATTATTACAATAAAAAAAAAGGAATTGATTTTATTAAAAGAATTTTTTGTACTCCCCAAAAAGATACAGGCGAGACGATGGGATGGAGATCACTATTCGAGACGTGTATCTGCTTCACATTGGATATCGCGTGCATATATATTGTGCACGACACAAGAGAAGCGTAGGCGGTGCAATGCAAGTACACGCATGTGTGTACGTGAATACACGTCGAGCCAAAGAGGAGGGACCGAGGGATCGGGCCCACCGTGACTGACAGAGAGTTGCTCTCTGACGCACATGTGTACTCGTGTATGCACGGCACGTGTATACGTGTGCGTGTGCACGACTCGACTGCATCCCCACTTTGTACGATGCACCGAGGTGGTTTTACCTGCGTGCCGTAATTGTACAGTCTCGTCGCGCCATGTTCGAAAGTTTCTAAGCTCTTTCAACCCTGTCACGCACCCTGCGAGACTACGCACGAGAGATTCAATCGAGTAACGAAAATATATTTAACAATAGACAACCTCTTTTCTTTAAATCTCTTTTCTTCCAAACGCATCGAGTTACAGTGATCAAATTATTAAAGCTAAAGTTTGAAGAATGTGCTTTTTAAATCTCAATCATTGAAATTCAATTGAAAAAGAAAGGGAATTTGAGTATTATATAATTTAAATACCGTTATTTACATCAATTCCAATATCATATACATTGAATTTATATACTAAAGCTAAGTTAGATAATCCATGTTTCATGATTTTTTTCAGTTGTTCCCTATTGTGAATTCATCTGATTTCTAGTATACTTGGGACTATTAGTGATTATCCCCTGATTCAGATTTAGAGTGTTTTTTGAGTTTAAGTAGAAATAAAATCAGTATAAAGGTTTATACACATAATTTTGAATAGACGATTGTGCACTAAAATACACTAAAAAAGTAAACTTAGCTCATAATTATAATATAAATCATATAATTATAAAGTAAAAAAATGACAATAAAATGAATATTTATAATAATAACGCCTTTTGCTGTAATTACTGCGTCAATTTGTTTGGACATTTTTTGCATTTGGACATATTTAAGCAGTTTATTTTGATCGCTTCACTCTTATACCACACATCAATCAAACACTCGATTAATTGACATTTAGTAGTACATTCTTTGAAAATTTCCTTCTTCATCAATTCCCAAAGCTAGGTTCTCGGTAGACAGTTAAGAGAATTTCCAGGCCAGTTAAAAATCTTAATTTTTTTTCATAATGAGAGATCGTGTTATCTATAGTGCTGAAGGTATATTTAAAATTTGTAAATATCAATATTTTATTTTAAAAAATAATAATAATAGAGAATATTTGTTTTTTCATTTAAAATTAATTACTTTAACCCAAAGTTAATTTGTATAGATAACTCTTAAGATTCTCCAATAAGAATCTGGATACAAACCGCAGTTTTGTATGCAAGACAGTAGTTTTAACAAAAATCTGCAAGAGAGACATTATACATTTATTTTTTTTTCCTCATATTGTTTTCTCTTTTTCTTCTCTCTCTCTCTCTTTCTCTCTCTCTCTCTCTCTCTCTCTCTCTCTCTCTTTCTCAGGAAATGTTAAAACATAGTAGACCAATCTAAAGTGACTTTCTCAAGTCCAGACTCTTATTAGAGGGTTTTTATAGGTGTATAATTTAATCTGTAATAATTTAATCACTCTCTGTAGATCTAACGTTTTCACCAGTATGTTGACTTTTCGATTCTTCGTTTTATCTTCCAGCGAATAATCACTCGACGGATGAAACGCCATGCAATAGCGCGAACGTTTCCTCCCTGGTTCACTGAGATCGAAATGCGATTCATATTCAACGTTATCGACCTTTATTGTATCCTCGATATTTGCTACGAGGTCCAATTTATCGGCGCTCCAAGAGCGTGACGTTCACGCGCGTTGACCACGTCTGCGTTCTCAGAACCAGTCAATTGATTCGCTGATAAGTCTAAACAGCGATTCGACATATACGGTCGATAAGTGATCGCTCGGACAGTGTATGTTACTTGCTAACGAAGGAAAACAGGGAAGAGAACAACGCGCGAGATGCGAAAGGAAGGAATGAAGATAGACAAGAAGATAATAGAGTAAAATAGAACAGGAATCTATTGTAGACTTCCCAGAACAAAGCTTTCAGAATAACTCGTAAGATAGAAGCGCATCAAATCGACGCGAATTAGCACATGAAAAAAAAAAAATATTTCAATTGTGTGAAATATTATACGGAAAGAATGATTTTGTTGAAAGTTCTAAAGTTTTGCTGGATATACATCTAGATCTAAAAATAATTTTGTTGAACCATTAAAATAATTATGCTGAAAAAAAAAATGATAAGCGAAAAATGTTGCTGCACCGTAAAATATTCTAGCCACCAGTTTGGGTTCCCAGTAAAATTATTTTTATCGTCCAACAAAATTATTTTCAGATTCATATCCAGCAAAATGTTATGCTTTCAACAAAATAATTTTTTCCGCGTAGATTCCGGTACCGAACAATAAAAGTGGATAAAATATTGCAATTTAAATAAGGTTACAAAGAATTTAAGACTTTAACAAAAAAAGAATATAAAATATACAAATAAGCAAAAACGTAAAATTGTTAATATAATATTAATAATTAAAGATTATGTAATTTTAATTACTAATGCGTGCATAAATATATATATTAGGTGTAGTAAAAAGAAATCCATTATTTTTGCATGAAATTGAATGGAAAAATAATGGATTTCTTTTTATTACACCTAATATGTATAGAGAAAAAGAAGAATAAGAAAGAGCAAAGCGAGAGGAATTTTTCCTCGGAAATTTTTTTCTTTCGTATACTATTGACAAACAGGTGAACGTCACATTCTCGTTAAAAATGGAAAGTCGAGGCAATTATTATTCGGACGAGCGGCGTAACAGAGCTCGTTCCAAAGGCGAAGTAAAAACAGAAAGCGTGTCCGCGCGTGAGCGCGAACGCAGCAAGACTTCACGCCCGTATGTGGTGGCATTTATGTCCATCATTTCTGCAGACAAGACATGCTACAGAGGGTTTTGGATACAGAGACGCAACGTAAGCGACACGTTGAACCTCACGTTACCGCAAATGCATACGAATTATAGTTACAAAGAGTCCTATTACAGCGAATATTTCATAGAAATCAGAAGTGGAACGAGGAAAAATGTTATTTAGAGTCTTAGATCGACACGTTTTTTTAAACTATAAAACATTTGCTTCTCTCTTAATTACATCCAATATACGTTAAAACGTAAAAAAATATTTTTTTATACGTATATATTTGTAAATACTATTTTAATTTTATGTTGAAATATTCTAGAGAATAATTTTTTTAATTTTATATAATTTTTTTAAAAGGGTTAAAAGTTTTAGGTTAATATTAATGTGATATTAAGCAATATATTATATAAAGAAATTGTTGGTTTAAGTTGGTTTTTTTAGTTTTATAAATTAATGTATATGTTAAGTATATGTTAAAATCTTGACTACTACAACTTTTTATAACTTATATGCAATCGACATGTTTAAATGAAGACAAGAATAATAATGTATAATAAATAGATTACTAGAGGTAGATAATGGTAAAATAATTTCCTTAAAATTAACGCTCTTATAATAATTAAAATTATAGTCAAGTCTCATATAATTAAATATGCATCGTTCACAATTAATGTAAACAGAGTTATAATAAATTTAGTCAGATATGAAGTCTTCAATTTTTTATAGGAATAAATTTTAAAATCTTGGAAGATTTTAATATTTATTTTTATTTTTAAATCCTCCAAGGCTAAAAAGAGAAATCTTTCAATTTTTTCGAGTTAGAAATCGTCAAGAAATTAAATAAATCACAAACTTATAAAAAGAGAAACAGATATTATAACTTAACTGATTAATACATACAATACAACCATAGTTTTCTGCTGGATATCAAGAAGACGTATAATTTCTCAAACTGTCGAGGATTAGAATGAATTTCACAGCAATTAGCTTGGAAATTTTCCGTTCGTTCGCTCGATTTCCGCAAGATGTTAATTATGATAAACCGATTATGCGTGCGTGTATTCGTACACACGCACACATATGTACAGCCAAACGATTAGTAATAGCGCAAGTAGGTAATGGTGTAATCAGAACGGCCCCGAGGGCACCGTCTCCGACCTATCTTCACCTATTATCGGCATCCTGATGGGTTAGTCGTTAGGAAACAGAAATCGACCGAAACGGCTGTCGAGGCTTAATTATTTGTGATCGATTTCCGATGCACCGGAAACCATAGTGACATCAAAACCGCTGGAAAACAGATGAAAACCTTCGTTGCACCAGCGAATTACATCAAGGAGTTCTAACGGGAACAATGCACCTGGTGTTTTTTTTTAACACGGCATCCGTCGCGTCTGAGTAAACGAAGCTGAAGATTTATAACATCAGAGCCACTCTTCCGTACCAAGTGTAGACAATAACCTCAGTTTATGACACGTTATCTTAAGTTAAGGCGCGAGCATAAAACAAACTCATTACATTTCTACGATAAATAAGATATCCTAAAACCGCTATATATAGAATCCCTGAATCAAAATATAATGTAAATGTGTTCTTAGTCAAAAGATCAAGGCGGCAGACTAATTCTCTGAGAGAAAAAAGAAAGACAATTCTCAATAAATTTAGTTTCGGGGACGTAAAATTTTTCTTTTCTTTTAAAATTTCAAGATCTTAATAGAATTTTAATTAGAGAAATTTGAATATAAAAATTAATTTTAATTATGAATATTATAAAAAAATATAACACACACCACTCCTAATAAACATTAAACATCCTATAGTTTTACCAAATACGATTGAATCTGAATGAGATATCAGCAAATATTAATTAATGAGAATATTCGAGTGACTTGCAAATTCTACTTCTTACAAAATTCATGTCATTAGCATAGTCTAATCGTTAAAATGCCAAAGAATGCCACAATTACCTAGCTCTAACCAAGTATACATTAATATTATCGTAATGTGCATGTATCTAATATTACATGGGTACAGATAACTTATTTTCTATTATCTATAAGTAATCATTAGCATTATGCTTTTTTGCAAAACATTTAAATACTTTTGGGTTTCCGTAAGTATTTTAGAATTATATAATCTCAATGTTTTTTTTCTTTAGTATTTCATTCTCTTTCTAATTTTCTATATAATATTTTAAAGTATCTTTAAATTTCTAAATATTGCTTTAATCCCTTTTTAAATAATAGAATATTTTAAATTTTCAATTACATTCATCAGAATATTAAGTATTTTTTTATTATTTATGTCACGAAATCGTTATTTAACTCTACTCATGACATAATGCATTTTTCAGATAATATCGTCGATAGATCCTAAAATACGCTTGTTTCTCGCATCATAAAATTTCCGTTTAAATACATTTGTTCCGTTTCTCGCCCTTCAATCGTAATTCGTTTACTCTCTGCGCGTGATACATCTCTCTAAGGCACGTAAATTTTTTTATTCGGCGAATCATAAAACATACTTTCTGTAATCCACCATTTTACCTTCAACGAATCATCACGCGTGGCCTTGTCTAACGTTCGCGTCGGATTATTATCACGTAAAACTCGCAATAAAAAGCCGATATTTTCCGCGGTGTTGCTAAGCCCGGGCTTGCATTGCTCGTAAAAGGTGCATATTAAAAAGGCCAGAGGGTGAATAATAAGGAATAAGAATCCGGGCTCATGCCCGTATCACTCCGCTCATGCGCTTTCCGAGAAAGTCTTATCCACGAGACACGAATTTCTTTTCTGGGCATACACGAGATAACAGAGGCAGCGTGCATACACGCCAATCGAAACAGGATGTGGCTCATGCTGCTGGTTGTCTCGACCGACGAAAGGATATGTCCACACGATACGTGTGAACATAGCGTTAATAATACGCATTGTACACGCGCGAATTGTTTGCCATTGGCTATGCGGATTGTGCGAGTGACAAGCGAATGCGTTTGGAAAAACGTGAGTTTAATGGATTTCAAATGGAAAATGAAATTAACTGCCGATTACGTAAAATACTATTTGCACGTTGCCAGAAACAGATACGTTGCATATGTGTAGATATATATGTAGATACATATTTAGAATAGTAATATTGAAAATAAAATATTGTACTAACACTTCATGAATGTCTTAGTTTACATTAAACTTTACGATAAAATTGAAGGTATGCATTACACTGCATTATTGATATATATTCGGTATTAGATCTTGTGATAGCAAAACACGCGCAGATACGATTATGTGGCAAGTTGAGTACATATAGTAATACTGCGCAATATGTTAATTATTTGACCCTGCGTCATTAGTTTGTAAATGCGTTTTAGAAAAACAGTACGTGCGCATTGTATTACGGCAGAATAAATAAATACGTGATCGATTAAAATATTAATAAAATTATTAATATATTAATACTTGTTAAAAGTAGAAAAATACTCAATCTCTTACAGAAAAAAATAATAAAGTGTATAATTCAAATAAACAAAATAAATTTCGATATTATTAAAGATGATGATAGCATTGAAATATTACAGTGCAGCGAGAATCGCTAAAGTTTGTTTTTCCGTAAAAACTTTAAATTCATCTCTGAAATCTATTACTAACTAAGCAAAAAAAGTTGCTAAGAACAACAAATGATATTAAAGTGTATGGTATTTTAATTTATATATTACATAAAAAA
>Ga0157364_1007030_pt1 | contig 11622 bp, 2 predicted proteins | sample AttsexASBM2_FD_111476 | JGI IMG/M metagenome (GOLD analysis project Ga0157364, IMG submission 111476) | Fungus gardens microbial communities from leaf cutter ant in Ribeirão Preto, State of São Paulo, Brazil - Atta sexdens ASBM2 | ecosystem: Host-associated > Fungi > Mycelium > Unclassified ...
CCTCGAAAGATGAGGAATTTTTTTGGCGTGGTATACACAAATTGCCCGAAAGATGGGAAAAATGTATAGTTAGCGAGGGCAAGTACTTTGAATAAATTTGTTTTTGCTTCCTAGAAAAAAAAATGTGTTTTTCTGGCTAAAAAACAGCGGATTTAAGCTTATACACCTGGTATATTATATATATATATATATATATATATATATATATATATATATATATATATTAAAAGATTTAAAATGCAAGCATAAAGATAAAGATTTTCTATATTGCAAATTTATCGTAATCTTTTGATAGTATGACAGATATAAATATACAGTTTTTTCAAATATTTTTATACTTAATTGTTATAAAGAACGCTGCCTGTAATAATTTATATAGTACAATAATTTATACAGTACAATAGAAACTGAATTATCCGATTACATGATACATATTTTTTGATCTCCCAAATTGTCTGACATAGCAAGAGATACACAGATAACACAGTGTAACACAGTGAATCATTATATTTTTGTTGTTTGCTAATGTTAAACGAAGATAACATGATCACTGTGTCATACTGTGTCGCAATGCTATCATTACAAGAACTCGATAATGAGTGATGCTAGAAAGCAGAGTTAAGAGAGAATCTATTTGAAACTTAAACTTTTGATTTAAAAGCAGAGTTTATTATGTTTTTAATTTTATTTTGATTAACATAATCATTAAAGATTTTTAATTTTTCAATTTTTATTATATTTTAAAAAAAGAAGCTCTTATTTATATAAATAAATTAGTACATAAAAAACGTTTAATCTTTTATTTTTATAATAAATTTCAAAACCTCCAGAGTAATTCAAAACTGTCCCCCCAGAAGAGTACTTTTGAGCAAAAAGAGTGCTTTTTTTAAAATATAAATAAAATATATATGTCATTATGATATTTGTTTCAATGTTATTTATTATTATACCTCAATATCTATAGTATATAATTACTATATTATAGTATATAATTACTAGCAACAAAAATACAATGATTTCATTACATAGTAATTTATGAACCTGAGAAGAAAAAGTTTGGAAGCTACCCTCCTCTCCCCTCTATATAAAACTAAATAAATAAAATTTATATATAGATAAGTACAATTAAATAAATTTATTATATAATTTATTTCGGCATCTCCCCTCGATTCGTTTCATCTTTCCAAAGATTATACGATCTGATCTCTGATCGAAAGTAAGTTTCTTGACCTAAAAAGGACTAACCGATGCATTGTTTCAGATTGGATAATAGCGTCTCATATTGACCCACATCTAGGTATATTTAAGTGCTTTCGACTTGTGGCACGCGTCTCAGAGCAACTATAAGAGCAGTGTCAATTGCGTCCTTCCTTGTCTCTTCCTAATTTCTTCGTTTTTCATGAAAAGAATCCTGAGGCTTGGACATAACACTCGTGTGATATTATTTTTATTAAATTATATTTTTTCTTACAGAAGAACGCATCGCTGTTTAGAAGCGGTACATAATGATGCTTTCAATTTATTTTTTTTTAATTTTATAAAATGATTTTCATGTACGGATGAATATGACATACAAAAATATCTTTAATTTTTTTTATGTTCGTAATTCATATTCCAAAAATCTAATATTTCAAAAATATTTTTATTTTAATTATCATTTCTGTAAAATTATATTTTTATGTGTGATTTATATATACACACACACACACACACACACACACACATAGAAATATAATTTTATTTACATAAAACTATATATATTTAGTACAATAAAAAAAATAGAAGAGCTCGAGGGAATAGGTGCTGGTTCAAGGCTGAATGTTCAAAACATCTCTCAACAATGGCTGCGTTCAGCAGAAAAAGCAGTTTTGCAACTGTTGTAAAATTCTTTAATATGATTAGTCTTGCCCTTAGTTCTTCATTGAATCTAAATGAGATATAAACCAATCATATTCAAGAATTTTAACAGTTACAAAGCTGCTTTTTCTGTTGAATGCAACCATTCACAATTAACAGAAAAATTAAGAAACGGAAGAACAAGTAATCATTAAACGATTATATAAATTCATACATTTCAATTAGTCTTCTAACTTTCTTCAGCAGTAATAATAGATGCAAAAATTATATATTTGTATATAATTATATATTTGTATTATATATTTGTACAGTGTAAAATGATCGGAAGATGTAAAAATTATTTGTTGCAGTCTCTAGGGAAGCCAACTAAGTTTTCTGTCGAGAATTCATTTTCCCAGTTGCAAGGTTGAATGGTATTCACGATGTTGATATCTTTATCTTTATTAATTACAAAATTGAATATAATAATTTTTATAAAAGAAAATGGATGTATAAAGAACTCATCTGTAACAGAAACTGCACATAGTATAATCCAATCTAGTCTTGATGACAAGAAAGTCAACAATTAAAGATTTTTTGTCAAATTATAAAATAAAAATATAATATGCAAAGTATAGAATAATGTATCGATCATATATCGTTAAACAGTAAAATTAAAGATAATGATGGTTCACCGATCATTTAAAAATTAAGTTTAATGTTAAAAATAAAAACAAAAACTAAGAGTTGTTAAAATAACTATAATATATTTAATTTAACAGTTCTGTGTCTATTTTCAGATTAATGCTATTCTGTTGTTTTATATTGATCATCTCTGATATCAGTCTCTTATTGCAATATCGTACAACATCCAAAATTTTGATCTTCCCAATAGAAATCATGACTATGATACAACCTAATCTAATTACAGAATGTATTGTTGTATTTCTATTAATATGAGACCTGTGTTCTGAGATTCTTGTTTTCAATTGTCTTTCCCTTTGTCCAATATAAGTATCACAGTCTTTACAAGAGAGTTTATAAACCACGTTCTTTTACAAGTCGCGGCTAATGGATCTTTTTGTCCTGATAATGTTATCCAATTTATTCATGCAGTAAAAGGATACAATGGAAACCATATCTTTGATGACGTTTTTAAATTTTTCAGACAATGGATCTACATCAATAAGAAATTGTAAATCATGTTTTTAATTGATCATTATTATTATTATTGTTATGATTATTGTTTTCATATAAAGATATTTTTTATTAGCCAAAATTTTTTAATCTTTCATTATCGAAAAAATAAATTACAAAGGATCATTATTCAATAATATTCTAACAACGGATTCCAAGTTCTTAGCATGATAGTTAGGATGACAGATTAACAAGACACGATTCATAAGAATGTTTTAAACATTCAACGCACTTAGATTAGTACCTATTTCTCCGAACCCTTCTATTTCTCTTTTATTGCATTTTTAAGTTAAAGAATCGTAATATTCACTAAATTTTTTATATAGATATCTATATTTAGATTTTCCAAAAATTTAATATTTCAATTATCATTATTAAAAATATTTTTATTTTTAATATTATTTTTATGGAATTATATTTCTTTTATATGAATATATAAAACATGTAAAAAAATACAAATTATGATTAGAATATGTATATATGATATCTAATATTTTTACTATTTCGATGATAATTGCTAAACATCAGATATAAGACAGCTTTAAACGATTGTTTTATTCTTTAAGTCCCAAAATAATAATTTATAAAAATATCTTTTAGAAATGTCTTTTAGATTTTTTTTAAGTTGGCAGTATCTTTCAAGAAGAATCAGTTCCAAATAGTTATGTCTTTTGTATCCGCAAAAGCCGACTACTCTTCGGAATTCTCTTGATTACAGGAAGCGATAATGGAGGCGGTACTTTTATATGTGCTATGCTACCTTGAGCTGCATAATATTGGCCGTAATATTGGCTGCTCTTAAATCCGAGCGTTAATAACAACGAATAACGCAACTGACGTTGATAGATTAACTCGCAGTCAAGGGTAATAGCCGAAGAAAAGGAAATCCAATTTCGATAGGATGACGATGGCGGTCGCGCGTTTGCAAAACGATAGGCAAAATCAAATCATATATCGCGAGCTTTCTCACGCATTATAAGAAATATGCCTAGACCCACTTTGAAACTTTTCATTTTGACATTTGCGCAAAGCAAATTCGTAACTTAAAGGCATGCAATATTAGAAATATTATGTCTTCCGGTCACTTGCGCTATTTGGTTTTTTTGCAGAACATATGTTATATTTTACATAATTAATATGGTAATCATATAGAAAATGTTATTGCCGGAAATTCTATTATTTTTGTCATAAAATAGAGTGTCTTACCCCTTGGGAGCACTACAAAGCGTTGATGCAATTATCCTCGACCATACTAAGTGACGTTAAGTTGAATATCCGACGTGCGGTGCTACAGATAGTTAAACATAGTTAAACTTTAACCCTTTTCATTGTTTATAAATTAAAATAAATTATCATTACAAACAGCCATAATTAATATTTCCCGAAGTATGTTCGGACAATCGAGAGTGCCTTCTTCGATCAATCTCTTTTGCAAAAATTAACAATATCTGCACAAAAGGCCTTATACTAAATACAAATTGATGCTAAATACTTTGCAACATACGCGAGCAAATGATCATATAAAATTTTGGTTTGCGTTTGCACAATCGAGAGTTTCAGGCGAAGATTCAATCAAATTCGATTATTCGCAGGATTGGCAATTTACCAGTGCTATTTGCGGCCGTAGTGTCTCTATAACGATTGTGTGCCTGGATATCCAAAGGCTAGGCTCAGATGTACGGGACCAATTAGTAAATCAGCGGTCACCAATGTTTACTCGTGACTGATGAAGGCGGCGATATCTCATGGCGGTAACGCGTGAATCTCACGTAGAATAATGGCGAAATCAAGTGATCCAAAATTCTCAGCGGATTTTGCGCACAGCCAGCGAAATTCTGCATTTTAAATTAGTCATTTTAACCGTGTGCAAGCGAAATGTTGATTTCATTATCATACAATGTTCATGTTGCATCCTCATATGTATGTTATGTAACCATTAGTTGAATGGATTCACTGGCACAAAGGGACCGACCGACATTTATCGTGAATTTAGGAAAGTTGGAAAAAATTTTCGTTAAACTCAACGAGATATCGATTAGCAGCTACGATACTTCAATGGCCCTAATTTGAATGACAACGATTGTTTTGCATATCTTTAAATGACACTGAAGATGCATTCTAAAATTACATCGACGTATTAAAAGCAATTAGCTCCATAATTCGTTGCAGCAAATTTAGGCGCAAATGTAATCATCGCGCGATGTAAAAGTTTTACACTAATGTGTAATTAACATTAAACTGTTTTATATTAATGAAAATTGTTTGCGGCAAAATGGGAATTTTAATTTTTTCGCCCGAATTGTTGTTCAACGTTCCGTATAACAAAAGAGTGCAATCAGAACACGCTTGTACCGCGAGAAACGTCATTGGAATAGTCCGACACAACAACACGCGAGAATCTCCAGGTAACGCTGTAACATACATAGCTTAATGAATTGTCTCTTTCAGACAGAGAGAATGTCCGTTTTTTATGTTTCCGCGACTTTCGAAGTGCGGTCGCTTAAATCATGACCGAACTTGCGGGTTCGCGCTTGAGGCACCCTTCTTTCGTCCTTGAAATATTTTCTACATGCTATATCTGCTTGGTTCCTCTCCTCCCCCCCCTCCTTCCCTCAACCTTTCCTCTTGCCGCCGGCCAGGGTCGACGTCCAGACCTTATGAAAATTTCGTTAAACTTCATAAAGCTCGTCGAAGTTTTCTCTCTGTCGGAGTGCTGCGCCGTGGTAATCCCGCTAAAGCAGCCTGATTTGCAGCGACTGCCAGAAAGAGAAAAGGATGAGAGGGAGGGGAAAGGAAGAATTGGTCATCGCTCTTCCAAAGCGCAGCACGCGCGGGGGTTGCGGCAACTACCAAGAATTATTGCGCGTTTTTATGCAACAATGAGTGGTCGAGCATCCGGGCCCGGTCCAACGAAGGCAACACGTTAATACAATGTAACTGCGAGGATACATTACGTCACGAACTTGTAACGCTGCGCTAGTCGTCTTTTTCTGGGCTATTCATTTCGAAAGGAGGAAACGAGGGTCTTCTAGGAAAGAGAAAAATCCCGACTGTGGCAGCGACGGCGATTTGCTGTTAATTTCATTCCTTACCTTAACCCTGAATAGGGTTACGTGCGTATGTTCGCCCGTTTGTATTTCGCATATGGATCTATGTGAACACTAATGGAACTCGAGCTTGAAGGATTCTTATTCATTAATTGAACTAAAATGTTGAAGCGCCAAATTAGAGAATTAATAGATTACAAGCCGCAAGAATATAATCCTTATTAAAATACGAGCCTTAAATGAGGAGTATCGCTTTTGTTCAACTTGAAATTTCATGACGCACTACTGATATGTTAATATAGATCGCAGGAACATAAAATTCATTCAGACGTCATAATGGAACATTTCTCTACTTTGACTAAGAAAAATTTAATTAGGCAGCCATCATAAGAGACGTGACGTTTCCGCGGATTACAAAAACCGATATTTTTTTATATTTTAAATATACTAAGAAAAATTATCGAGAACCGACCAACATTATGTTATGTCGAAAATGTAAGTCATGGATCAGTGATCCTTTCAGAGAAATGATTATCCTGCGAAGTGCAGTTTGTTCGGGTGGAGCAGTAAAGTGTCCATGTACGTGAACATCGAATCCGGCGCTTTCTCCTTGTCTGACGTCGAGGATACAGGAGTTAGTCCCGGATTTCCCAACTATCGTTACGATGCGATGGAAGCTCGTTGTGTTGCGAATTAACGCAAAGAATTCTTGGAACTGCGCGTGCAATTAGTTTCCACCGCGAATCAATCGTAGCACGTAAAGCTATGTTATGTTTCCTAGGTAATTCGCGTGAAATACAGGATAAAAACGCGAGAAATACATGTATGATCTTGAAAAAAATTGCTTAACATAATGTATCATCAATTAAATGAAAAATTCTCATAAGTTCTTCAATATGTTAGATTAGACTTGTCCAATTTAAGCTCTGCTAAAACACAAAGCCATCGACGCAAAAAGATTCAATGTGCATAAGATTTCGGAGACTGTAAAGTATTGATACACATCTGAGTGACTTTTATCAACACTTTATAATTCCCGAAATCTTACATTGAGTTTTTTTTACGTTGACGGCTTTGCATTTTAGCTCCTGAGTTTAAAGACAAATCTAGATTTTACGACTCAAATGAGTTTACAGAGTGACAAAAAAGTTTGAGTAATTTCTGAAAGAAATAATTATTTATTAAATTATAGAGATACAATATATTTATTTTATCACACCAAGAACGCCGTTGATTCTTAAAGCTTTTTTTGTATTATTGATAATTTATTATTTTTCAAAGTCATATACATTAAATTTGTTTTTTTGCTTACGTTTGTATGACAAAATTTTATATATTTATTAAATCATTACCTAGGTAACAAGCTGACGTTATTTGTCATTATTTTACATCAAAAGATGTCATTTTGATGTCACAATAAGGACTTCAACTTGTTATCTAATATAGTAGTATATTTAGAAACACAACTCTGGAGTGTTAATTACATTTTATTATCTTTATTTTATCAATCCTACCGTTTTGTTCAAATTTACTGCACAGTTGTGCTGTTGGGATCAACATAACTCGAGTTTTTATTTTATATATTCACAGGATAAAGAAAATTAAAATAAAATCAAAATAAAACTATTTAAAATCTTTATTTTAAAAAATTTAAAAGTAAATAAAAAATATATTGTAAAAAAATACATTCATCAAAAAAATAAGTAAAAAAAACATTTTGTATGATTTGTTACAACTTAGGTAAAAATAACTTTAACTTACAAATGTATTTCTTGCAATTGTTGTATACAAAATATTTATTATTATTTATACAAACAAGCATAAACTTTAGAATATAAATAGATATCAATTTGTAACAACTTATAATAACTTATATTCTAAGAAAAAAGTGTTTTGTATTTGGACTATAATAGCATGATAATATAATTATAGTAGGAACTCTATTTTTATAGTTTACCGTTATAATGTAATTAGTAATAATAGTTATATTTATAATTATATTTTTAAATAATGAGTGAGCGTTCTGACATTTCATAACTTTGCTTCACAGCTCAAAAGCATTACGTCTGCTTAGTTGCTTTCCCCATCCCTTACTTAATCAAATCTTAATGAATAAATTATATATATATAAATTATATAATAATACGCAATTATCTGCTTTCAAAATCGGCAAGAAAAAATTTTTGTACTCATTTCGATTTAGCTAAAAAAAATTTTTTGGGACCGAGCAAGCTATCAGTCAGCCTTCTCCCTCCATGTGTTAATAATACCCGATTTGGAAAATCAAATACACAAGATTTATGCACTATTTATGCGCTTTTATTCATATAATTTTTACGCTGCACTCTTAAGACACTTTTCTCTTTCTTCAAGAGAGTTCTTCAAGAGAAAAGTGTCTTAAAGATTTTTGCAATACAAAAATCGAAATTGCTTGAAAATAGTAGCGCATAAATCAAAGATATATCTTGCATAATTAGATAGTGTAATTTTGTAATTTTACACGACTTAAGGATGAATTTGACTGTTTGTTCCAAAAGAGAAATGTCTTAAGGGATGCAACGCAAAAATTAAAATTACGTGAATATCAAAACGCATAAATAGCACATAAATCTTGTATTTGATTTTCCAAATCGATTGTTTTTAACACTTGAAGATCTGACAGCCTACTCAGCCTCCCCCCCCCCCACAAATAATTTTTTTTTAGCTAAACAAAATGGGCGCAAAAATTTTTTCTTACGGATTTATTATTATTATATATAATTTATTCATTAAGATTTGATTAAGTGGGAGGTCAGCTAAATAGACATAAAAGCATTTAGTCATATAGTCCGAACATTATGTAACAATAAAAAATTTTGGTAAAATACAAAAAATTTGTTAAAACTTTTTTTAAGACAATTAATTACATGAATACTTGAGGTATCGATAAAAAAACATTCTCGGAAACACGTTCATTTTGACCCAATAAAAGCCTCCTTTTGATATCCTCTTTTTTTGAGTTGTGAAATAAAGTTATGAAATGCCACAACTCTCATTCACATAAAAATGTAAGTAATAAAGAAATAAAAATTTCGGGTTTAATAGACCTCGAATAGTGCAGTAAAATTCAATACCAAAAATACTTTGCATCAAAAAATTTTCATCAGTTGATGAAATAAAGACCGTTCTATTGGCTGCTTGAGATTTATCTGTAGCGTAGCTGCATCATCTATGGCGTCTATATGTTTCTGAAGCGCCTTAAAAGCCTCAAAGCTAAAGCTGATTACTTTGAATATTAATATTATTTTTGATATTTAATAATATTAATTACAGTAAACAATAGAATATTTTTTTTTTGTAAATATACGTTATCTATTAATGATTTGAACACAACTTTGGCTAAACTTTTTTATTACCATAATTCAAATATTATAATCGTACGAGCATTATAAGCAAACAACGAATGTTTGACATTGTATAAAATTATATAATATAATCTCGTATTAATATATCTCGTATTAAATTATATAATACGAGATTAAATCATAGATGTCATGCGATGAGAATCATAGAGACCATCGCTCATCGTAAAAAATAGAATAATAATATATTAACATCTTTCATAAAGTGAAACTTTCATGAAACTTATACCGAAAATAGTAGCAGTTACTTAAATTCAGTTAATTAAATTAATATTGGTAAAAGCATTTTGATAAATCACAGTTGACAGATAAAAAGACAATGTTGTCGAATGATAAAATATTTCTTCCCTGTTTATACTCGTTCTTATTTTATCTTGAAATGTTCTGATGACATTTTCAAGAAAGATTTTGAGAGAAAATGCATCTCTTTCACACCTCGTTCAAATCGTGACAAATGTGGCTGCATCTAGTAGAATTCTTTTTGTTTGCCGCGATGTAATGGAACGAAGATCTAATTTCGTGCATTGCGCTACGAGTGGACGTAGATAGATCCGATTGGGCGACTTAGCGCAAACCACAAATGGCCAGGGCGATCAATCTCCATCGAACCTATTTCGACCGGATCGTCGGGCGTTTCGCGCGGTGACGTTAAAGTTTGATTACTCAACTATGAATAGTCGAATAACATGAATACCTGAGATATCAACAAAAAGCATTCTCGGAAACATATTCTGGCCCGATAAAAGTTTCCTTTTGATATCCTCCTCTTCGCGTCCATGTAATTTTTTTTTATTTTCTGTTGATCTATCGTTTTACTTCTTGGCAATATTGCGTTATGCGCAAAAGCGAGCCGTCTGTAGCTCGAGTTCGGGTATAGATTTCCGAGCATCTGTCGACGTATCGCATTCACAGTTATCGAATGACACAATGCACATACGCGTAATTTGAGCTATTGCGGTATAGTCAAAACAGCAAACGTGTTTCATGGATATCGCTGGACGATGAACGTTTGCTAAATTGATAGACAGTCAGATCGTTATGTTAACAAATCGAACCCATAATTATATACACTTACGGCATATCCATTAATCCGATTATCCTTGACTTTTGATGAATAAGCTTATCTCTTTCATGTTTGATTACATCTTTTTACCAAAGATCTGTGTGTATTTGCAAATTAAAAAAACGAGTATATATGTATGTATATATTAGGTGTATATATTAGGTATATATATTAGGTATATATATATATATTAGGTGTACTACTTTGCTTTTCCGGAAACCTATACAACAGAAAGTTTCGACACGCACATATGTAATAACAGCATAATGAAATCCTCTGAGGTAGAAAACACCTCAGAAGATTTCATTAAGCTGTGACCGTTTACATAATAAAAAGTTCAAATATAAGTAAAAAAATTTTAAAAGATTAATGATATTTTTTTTATTTATATAAATTATTTATTTATATAAAATAATATTATAAAATTTATTTAAAAAAATTTTATTATTGTTATTTTTATTCAAAAGTATTTTATGTTTATAATATAATATATGCTTTGTATGTATATATTATGATACACTTTGTTTTTTAAATATAATAAATAATAATAACTAAATTAAATTATAAAACATAAATTGATTGATTAAAGACTCCTTACTATCAAAAGAAAATTAAAGTAAGGAAGGGCAATAGAAATCAGAAAACGTGGCAATTTTGCAAATTAATACGTAATTATGATACAATAATATTTATTAATTAACGCATTTACATATTTCAGCTCTCTGAAAAGCTCTCTCAAAAAAAAGTGAGCCGAAACATGTAAGCACGTTAATCAATATATTATATTATTGTACCATAATTGTGTATTATATTTGCGTAAAAATTACTGCGTCTGACTCCTATCGCCCTTTTTTATCTTAATTTTCTATTAAATTATAATAATAAACTATTAGGTGTACAACTTTGCTTCCGCCGTTTTCCTATAGATGGCTTTAGCAGTAAGTGGTGGTCGAAATAAATAAATCATAGACGTCATACAATAAACTTGGGCATCTGTCAACATAACCCCATAGAAACATTAGTTGATTTGTGTCTGCATCATAAAGTTATTCTCGATTGAAAATGTCAGTTTACGAGC